>Ga0307479_10000015_pt1 | contig 278205 bp, 259 predicted proteins | sample atmos_gasesECM4C_FD_203743 | JGI IMG/M metagenome (GOLD analysis project Ga0307479, IMG submission 203743) | Hardwood forest soil microbial communities from Morgan-Monroe State Forest, Indiana, United States - atmos_gasesECM4C_515 | ecosystem: Environmental > Terrestrial > Soil > Temperate...
CTCCGATCCAATTCAGGATCGAATGGGCCGATAGCCAAGGAATGTCACCGCTTCTTGGTTGCCGGCCCATTTAAATTCCGAATCGTTCCCACCAAAACTCCCGCATCATCTCCTCCTTCCTCGCATGCTACCGTTTCAACGTTTGTCCCACCTCCACGAAAGGATTTACTCCTTTGGCTCTTCATTCTCTGGAATCCCTATCCGCACTCGAAAAGGATTTGTCCTCGGCCCTTCATCCTCTGGAGCCCTTGTCTACAGCGGAGATTGAGGCCTCTGTCCAGCTCCTCAAGAAATTGCCCGAGTTCAATTCCGCCATGCGCATCATCAGCATCATGCTCAAAGAACCGGCCAAGGACCTCGTGTACAACTGGCCCGATGGCCCAGCGCCCGCCCGCGAGGCCACGGCGGTCTGCTTCGACAACTCGACAAATCAGGCCTATACCGTAGATCTGAATCTAGCCAGCGGCGCCAGCCGCGCAGTACCGGCGCCGAAGGGCTGCCAACCCACCATGTCGGTGGATGAGCAGATTGAGTGCGAGCAGGCAGTATTAAATAGTAAAGAGTTTCAGGAGGCGATCCGAAAACACCACGGCATCACCGACCCATCTCTGGTCATGGTGGATATCTGGAGCGCGGGCAACTATGGGTCTGAGGAAGATTCCGGCCGCCGCCTGGCGCGCCCGCTGTGCTTTCTGCGCAGCGATCCGACCGACAACGGCTACGCCCGGCCCATCGAAGGGATCCGGCCTGTAGTCGATCTGAATCTGATGCAGGTGATCCGCGTTGAGGAATATGGCACGTGGCCGCTTCCTCCGCTGCCAGGAAACTACGCCGCCCTGCGGGTGCCGGAGCAAAGAAGAAATATCAAGCCGCTGTCGATCACCCAGCCGGATGGGCCTAGTTTCACACTGCAGGGTCGACAACTCAACTGGCAGAACTGGGATTTTGTTGTCGGCTTCAATGCGCGGGAAGGCCTCACCATTCATCATCTGCGCTACACAGACAAAGGCCACAAGCGCCCCATCCTGTATCGTGCGTCTCTGACAGAGATGGTGGTTCCCTACGGCGACCCCACACCGACCCAAGCGCGCAAGAACGCTTTCGACGTGGGTGAATATGGAATGGGTATGTGCGCGAACAGTCTCAGGCTTGGTTGTGACTGTGTTGGGCATATCGAGTACCTCGACGCCGATCTCTGCGACAGTCGTGGACGGAAGCTGACGATTCCCAATGCGATCTGCATTCACGAAGAGGATTACGGGATCTTGTGGAAACATACCGACCGCCGCTTGCCCGATGCTCCCGAAGTCCGCCGTTCGCGCCGTCTGGTCGTGTCGTCTATTTCAACGGTGGAAAACTACGAATACGGATTCTTCTGGTACTTCTACCAGGATGGCAACATTCAGTTTGAAATCAAGCTGACTGGCATTCTTTCTTTGGGCACACTTCGAGAAGGCGAGAAACCGAAGTACGGTGCCTTGATCGCACCCCTGCTGTATGCGCCCAATCATCAACACTTTTTCAACGTCCGACTCGACTTTGATCTCGACGGAGTGGCTAATACGATTCAGCAGATTGACATGGTTGCCGACGACCTGGACGAAGCAAACCCATTCGAGAACGCCTTCCGCGCGCGCGCCACAAATCTGTTGACTGAGAAACAGGCCGCCGCGAACCTTAATCTGGAGACGATGCGAACCTGGAAAGTAGTAAACTCTTCTGCGAAAAACGCCGTCGAAGAGCCAACAGGTTACAAATTCTTCCCAGGTGACAATGCGTTCCCCTTGGCTTCGCGCAACGCCTGGTGGCGCAAGCGCGCGGGCTTCGTGAATCACCACGTTTGGGTGACGCCCTATCGCGCCGATGAGAAATATGCAGCCGGAGACTTCCCCAATCAGAGTGAGGGCGGAGACGGGCTAGAGAAGTGGATCAAGGCCGACCGCCCGATTGCCGATACCGACATCGTCCTTTGGTACACCTTCGGCCATACCCACGTCCCGCGGCCGGAGGATTATCCAGTCATGCCCACGGCTTATATAGGTTTCCTGCTGAAGCCCAACGGCTTCTTCGACCAGAACCCGGCTAATGATGTGCCGCCATCGAGGGCGGCGGGTGAGGGCTGTTGTCACGGCTAGATCGACCTGGAAATACACCGCCATTCCAGGAATGTCGCCGCTTCCTAGTGCTCATTTAATATTCCTACTCTCATCTAATATTGCACTCTTAAGACTGTTGGCATAGAAGGTACCAAAAGGTGAGAATCGTCGTTTGGAATTGCCGGATGGCGCTCGGGAAAAAACGCGAGTTGCTCTACCAGCTTCGACCGGACATCGCGGTTATTCCGGAGTGCTCCCGCGATTCGATGCACGCCTGCAGGCAAGACGGATTCGACACCTGCTGGTGGGGGAAAAACAAACACAAGGGACTCGGCGTGCTCGCCGCTAAGCCGTGGGCGCTCGACGCAGCATATCCTGCGGGACGCTTATCGGGGAAACGCCCACCTGCGCAGCGGCAGTCTGTTCAACGCCAACCCGTACAGAAATGGATTGCGCCAGTCAAAGTACGTGGACCGCAGGATTTTCTGCTTCTCTCGGTGTGGGCGTGCCCGGTCGGCAGCGCGAGAGAGCAGAACTATGTTGGTCAGATTTATGAAGCGATTGTGAGGCATCCGCGATGGTTCGCGGAAAACCTTCCCACTGTGATCTGCGGCGACTTCAACAGCAACATGATCTTCGATTCGGGACGCAAGAAAAAGACTCATTCCAGCGTCGTGCAGCTGCTCGCTGACCGAGGCTTGACGAGTGTGTACCACGAATTCTTCTCTGAGCGCCACGGCGCAGAGACCAGGCCAACGTATTACTTCTGGCATCGTGAAGAACGCAGCTTTCACATCGATTACATCTTCGTACCGCGCACGTGGATGAGCCGCGTCGTCGATTTCGAAGTCGGAGTCTACGGCCAGTGGAGACCGGCGAGTGATCACATGCCGATCGTGGTTGATATAGCGGAAGCGGCCTAAGTCCTGAGTACCCAACTGGTTTGCGCTTTCTGCTGGGGGAAGTGTTGGATTTCTACCCGTAGGAACGCGCCACTTATTTAGTGACCACGAACTCGCGGACTCTTCTCACCACCGATGCTGGCGCCTCGACTTCCAACTCTACCGCCCCATCCTTGTACTTCCGCGAATAAATCCGCGCCCGCGCTTCGAGCAGCGCCAGCATCTTTCCTTCTTTTTGCGGCACGCGCAGATGCACGCTGCTCACCGGGTCTTCTTCGATCATATCGTCGATCCGCTTCAGCAGATGATCGAGGCCTCTGCCCTCGACCGCGGAAACATACACCGTCTGCGCACCATCGCGCACCGCATCCGCCGTCAGGCTTTCTGCCACTTCATCATCCAGCAGATCGAGTTTGTTCATTACGCGCAGGCGCGGCTTCTTCTCCGCTTCCAGTTCTTTAAGGACAATTTCCACCTGCGCATCTTGCTCGGCCGAGAGCCGACTGCTGGCATCCGACACATGCAGAATCAGCGATGCCCGCTGCACTTCTTCGAGCGTGGCGCGAAACGCCGAGACCAGCGTATGCGGCAGGCTGCGAATGAATCCCACGGTATCGGACAGCAGTACTTTTCTCTTCGACGGCAGAACGACTCCACGAATGGTCGGGTCGAGCGTCGCAAACATCTTCGGCGACGACAAAACTCCCGCCTGCGTCAGCGCGTTAAACAGTGTCGACTTCCCCGCGTTGGTGTAGCCCACCAGCGCCACGGTCGCGACCGGAGCCGACTCCCGCCGCTGCCGTTGCTGCGCCCGAATGCGCCGCACGTTTTCCAGCTGCTGCTCGACGTGGCGAACGCGCCGCGCAATCTTTCGCCGGTCGGTTTCGAGCTTTGTTTCACCAGGACCGCGCGTCCCAATGCCACCGCCCAGTTGCGACATCTCGATGCCGTGCCCGGCCAGCCGCGGCAGCATGTATTGCAGCTGTGCCAGTTCGACCTGCAACTGGCCTTCGCGAGTCTTCGCGTGCCGCGCAAAGATGTCGAGGATCAACTGCGTGCGGTCGATCACCCGGCGCTGCACGATCTTTTCGATATTTCGCTGTTGGGAGGGACTGAGATCGTGATCGAACAGAAGAACGTCGGCATTGACCGAAGCGGCCGCGCCGGCAATCTCGTCCAGCTTGCCCGCGCCAATCAGCGTCGCCGGATCGATCCGGTCGCGCCGCTGCAGAATCTCTCCAACAACTTTCGCGCCTGCGCTTTCGGCAAGCGTGCGCAGTTCAGAGATCGATTCCTCAGCATCGAACTCGGGTGTATTGAGATTGGTTACGCTGGGCTTGCCATTCGACTTAGCCGCCGGACCACTCGTCTTCGCTGACGATGTCGCTGCCGCATCCCGTGCCGCGGCAGCCTGACCCGTGACCGATCCTTTAGCGCCGCGACCACGTATGCGAACATCTAGCCCGACGAGAAACGCACGCTCCTGCCCCGAGTTCTCTGGCACAACTTCGCTGCCGAGAGGCACACGTTTGCCCACGCGCGGAACGTCGCGGGATTTCTTGATATGAGAACTTCCCAAACGGAAAACGCCCTATCCTTCGGTGCCCGAAGCGCTTGCTGCCGCGGCCGGTGCTGCCGCCGCGGGGCTTGCAGCTTTCTCCGAATGCGCCACGTGCGGACCGTGCATTGGCACCCCTCGCCCCATCACTACGGTCGAAATCGCGTGTTTGAAGATGAGCTGCTCCTGACCGTTCGCCTCCAGCACGACGGAGTACTTGTCAAAAGAGCGGATGCGGCCCGTTAACTTCACTCCACTGAGCAGATAAATCGTAATGCTTGCTCTCTCTTTGCGGGCTGTATTGAGGAAGGAATCCTGAATGTTTTGCGCCGGCTTATTGCTGTCCATAGCCGATCTCCTCGCTTTGTATGCCTCGGTCGAACCACTGATTCGCCCGTTATCGACACGAGCGGAAACGTAACAGCATGTTCCCGAAGCTCCGCATGCCACAGGAACAAGGGGGGACAATCCCGCCGGGCGGCGCACCGACGTCAGGACCGCACTCCCCAGCGAACGGATGTCTGTACAATACGGCGAAGCCTGCCGCTTTTCAACCCCGATATAGTGGCTTGGGAAACACGTCCAGGGAGCTGTATCTCGGACTCAAGAAACCTGCTGAAAAGCCTAGGCAGGTTCGGGAAAGGGCACGGCTTCAGCCGTGCCCTTAAGTCTCTAAGAATGTCCGCGCTTTAGCGCCTGAGGTTTCAACGATTTCTAGCAGAATTTTTGTAAGCCTCTCAGTAGAGCTCACACATTGCCATTGACAGACGCTGCAGACAGAGTGCAGACTTTTCTCCGCTCAGCGAGAGCATCGCAAACAATCCTGCACCTCATGGGCTATTGCTGTCATCTTTCATCGCAGCTTAGCTGTCTTTTCGCGCGCCTTCGGATTTGCTAGGCGCGTGGGCCCCACAACCTGCACCTCAGATTTATCGCCCAAAGTCTGGCGGAGGGAATCCATGCATCATCTTGTTACAGTGTCAGCTTCACTGGTCATGCCGACTCACACCGGCAAAGAAGCCACAGCGCTCATTCTTCGCTGGTTTCACATCATTGCGGGCATTATCTGGGTCGGCCTGCTCTATTTCTTCAACCTGATCAACGTTCCCTTCATGAAGCAGGTGGACGCCGCCATGAAGCCCAAGATTTTTCAGAACCTCACTCTGCCCGCGCTGAACTGGTTCCGCTGGAGCGCGCTGGTCACGGTCTTTCTCGGATTCTGGTACTGGGGAGAATTTTATGTCGGCCCGGATGCTGATCGTCAGGGTGGCAACGCAGGCGCCACAATTGGATTTTTCCTGCTGCTCTGGATCGCTGTATGGGCCATCCTTTTCTTCCTGATCAAGAAGGTCGCACCCAGCGGATACATCCTCGGCACTATCACTACCATTCTCTGCATCGCCGCCGGATGGCTCTTCGTGAACTACACGCCCGTCGGCCAGGACGACAATCACGTGCTCTCTATCGGCGTGGGCGGAGGCTTCGGCATCGTGATGCTGTTTAACGTCTGGGGGATCATCTGGCCGAATAACAAAAAAATCATCCGCGGAGTTCTGGCCGGCACCCCACGCGAAGATGCGGCTACTCTAGCGCGTCAGGCATTCCTCGCCTCACGGACAAATTTTTTCCTGTCCGTCCCACTACTGTTTTTCATGGCGACGAGCTACCACTACGTGATTTTCGGGAAATAGATCTTTCCGAAATAACGACGCGAGGCCTCTATTGGTGAACTGTAGGCGAATTGGCATTCAGTGCATGCAGGTTTGTCAGTTCCTTGCGCACGGCTTCGGCAAGAGGACCGTCGGGCTGCTCGGTCAGCAGCGTCTGCAGTTCGGTTACTGCTTCGGGTGCGCGATTTTCGTGCTCAAACGCCCGCGCCGCGATGTAATGGACCTTCGCGTATTTCTCGTGGTGAGGTAACGCGTGCAACTTGACTTTGCTGGCAATCGATTGATCGAAGTGGCCCGTGAGCAGTTGCGCCTGTGCCAGTAGCATCAAAATTTGAGGATTCGTCGGATCGGCCGTACTCCCACGGCCGAGCAGATCCTCAGCCTCGGGATATTTCTTCTCCACGATCGACAGCATACCCAGATTCATCAACGCCGGCCCAAAGTGCCCGTCCAGATCAATGGCCTTTTGCAGCGCCTGCCGCTCTTGCGCGGCATCACCTAAGTGCTGGTAGGCCGCGCCAAGATTGGTGTACGCCTCGACATATTTCGGATAAATCGCGACTGCCCGGTTTAAATGAGTAACTGCCTTACTCCAATCCTGCTGGCCCATGGCCTCAGAAGCCTGATCGAACTCTTTGCTTGCCGCCTCCGGTACGTTGATATCCCTTAAATTGACCGCCGGCCCACCTCCGCCCACTTGACTTTGTGTCTTCCAGCTTCTTCACTCGAACAAAAATCGATTGGCTGCTCTTGCGCTCGTCCACTTCGAAGCTTCCGCTGTCGGTCCGCTCCACGCCATCGCCCGAAACTATGAGGTGATAGGTTCCGCCCGCTACAGAGGAAAACATAATCAGTCCCTGGTCATTGCAGTAAGCCTCGTTGATGACCGAAGCGCTTCCGGTCGCCACGAGTTGCACGAGAGCCGGCACACCAATAGGGCGATCGTTTAAATCTGTAACCCGCACGTGAACACTGCCGCTGCCGTGTCCCATCTGAAAAGCAAGGCTGGATTGTACGGAGATCAGCAGAACAAAAATCAACGAGATTGGAAGAAACGAGAGAAACCCGCGCTGCGTCATAGATCCCCCAATAGCGAGAACTTGCGGGCTGTTATTGCAACGATCTTACATCAGTAGAAAATCCTGTTTCGGCTGAATTAAAGGTTTAGAAAAATCTGTTTGATCGTGGGAACGGGTTTTTACAAAGAAAAAGTGGCGGCCTCGATTTGAGGCCGCCACAAGTTTGTGTTATGCAGGCTCTAGAAACTGATCTTTCCGTGAACCTGGATCAGCCTGCCCTCCACGCCGGCACCCTGGAAGGAGCCGTATGGGGTAGTCGGCTGGACAGCCAGACTCGACATCGCCCCAAACGCGCCCGTAAAACCCTGGACGTAGACGTTCGGTAACGCAAAGTTGGGATGGTTGAGGATGTTGAAGAAGCTTCCACCCAGTTCGAACTTCACCCGTTCCGTAACCGTGAAGCTCTTGTTAACGTTTAGATCCGTGTCAAAGTAGCCCAGACCACGGAACGAGTTGCGCCCAACATTTCCCCAATCGGAATTTGGGGTACCGGCGGTACCTGGGAAGCTCGCAGGGTTCACGCACGTGTTTGTCGTTAGCGGCCCCGGCCTGCTGACTTGGCAGGTCCTAGGACCGCCGCTGAAGTCCGCGATCGTGAGCGGAACTCCAAGCACCGAGGTCGGTTGCTGGAAGCCCGGTATGCCCGCGCCCGTATTAGGGTCCACGTTATCTATCAGCGGAGTCCAAGGGAGGCCGCTGTGAGCATACACAGTGCCAGCAATGGTCCATCCGCCGACCGCTTCGTTCAGAAGTTTGCTCTGCGTCTTGAAGGGCAGGTCCCAGACGTAGTTGGCAGTCAGGTTGTGGCGGGCATCCCCGTCGCCATTGCCGTAATTGTTGCAACGCAGGCAGGCGGGATTGATCTGGTACTGCATGCTGTCAAGGAGGTTAAAGGGTGTTCCAGGGTTCGTCGAAGTCAGGTCGTCCAGCGCATGCGCATAAGTCCAGTTTATGCTGCCCTGGAAGCCACGGGTGAACCTGCGGGTGAAGGTGGTGATCAGCCCGGCATAGTTCGAGACACCAACACTTTGAAGCTCGCGAACGGCTCCGAAGCGAGGGTCGAGGCCCGAAAGCCCACTGGCAGTCTGCTGCGGCAACCCCTCGAAGCTGGTTCCCGCCACGGGAGAGGCGTTCAAGTTGCCGTTCTGGATCAGGTTGTTGTAGCCGTGGGTCCCAACATAGTCGACGTTCAACGTCATTTTCGACCCGAATGCCTGCTGGATTTCAAAGTTCCACTCCAGGTATTTCGGGTTGTTGATTTGCGAGGCAATGGAGGTATAGTTCGGGACCACGAAGAACGGATTGGTGGCTAAAATCCCGTTAGGCCCGGTCAAGGGTTGGCCACTACTAAACGCTGTCAAGAATGAAGAATAGGAACCGGCTCCCACGTCCTTCACGCTCGGCTGGCCGCCAACGGTAGTGCCGGGTGCTACGGGCGCTGCAGTACTTGGTGAGATGGTGAATCCAACCGTACCCGGTGCGTTTCCAATCATTTCATCCATCAGGACGCCCTGATAAAGGTCGGAGAATACGCCAATGCCGCCGCGCAGAACGGTGCTGGTGTGTCCGAACGGACTCCAGGTAAAGCCGACGCGGGGTTGCAAAGCTACCTTCTCAACATTCGGGAAAGCGCTGTGCTGGCCGCTGGCGATGATCGCATTGTAGGGTGTGTTGATGTCATGACCCATCGTCGTAAACGACGTGTTCAGACGCGAATAGCAATTCTGCGAACAGATCGGGTTAGAGTTACGGTCGCCACGGATAGCCAGGGTTAGTTTCAGGTTCGGGCTGACGCGGTATTCATCCTGGAAATACAGCCCCATGCTGTAAAACCCGATGCGCACATCGCCGTTGGTCGTGTAATTCTGAACCAGGGCGCCACCGTCACCGCCGCCAATCAAGCCGGCGGCAAAGCCGTTCATGCTGCCAAACGCGGCCAGACCACCTGTATTGCTTTGGGCGTCATGGTTGGCAATTATGTCTCGGCGGAAGTTCAATCCTAACTTTAAGGTGTGATTTCCCTTGGTGATCGAGAAGTCGTCCGTCAACTGACCCATGGCTGAGTTGCGGCCTTGGGGGAAGACAAAGTCGGGCGTCTGGCCAGCACCGGTGCCTCCGCCGATATTGGTTATGGAACCGCTGCCGACGGAAATCGTGCTGTATCCACCGGTGGCATTGAGAACCGCCTGCTGACCGCTGTCGGGCAGGAAGATCGCCGTATACCAGAGGCCGGACACAATCATATTGTTCACGATATTTGGCGTGAAAACGTGCGTTTCGTTGATCTGGCCTTCGTACTCCGGCTGAATACTCTGGGTACTGAAGACCGCGCGGTCAATAAGGTCGGTGGAGGTTGGCTGCGATCCATGGTCCACCTTGAACCGGCCAAATAATTTATCCGAATTGCTGATGTTGTAGTCGATACGCTCGGTGAGCAACCATTCCTTGTTGTGGTTCACCCCCGAAAAAAGGGCAACCTCGGTGCAAGGCAGGTTTCCCCCATTACCTCCGAACCCCGTAATCGCCGTAAAACCAATGCCGCAACCCCCAGTCGCATCGCCATTGATGGGCTGCACCGCCGCTTGAGCGGGCGAATTAGCATACAGATTCATCAGGTTTTGGTAAAAAGGCAACTGCGATGGGTTGTTCGCCGAGATGTTATTGAGGAGCGCAGTGCTGAACGCGTTAGCGGTCGTAAAGCCCGGAGTGTTCGGAGTGGTGGGCAGGAACACATGCTGCTCGCTGGGCAGAGCGTAGTACAACCCCTCCTGGTCCACGTAGAAGAACAATTTGTTCTTTACGATTGGGCCTCCAACGGAGCCCGCCCACATGTGGTTCACGGCGAACGGCTGCTTGTTCGGCGTCCCACCCTGAATCTCGCTATTCTTCTGGAACCAGTCGTTGGCGTTGAAGGAGCTACTGTTGTAGTAGAAGACGGCATCGCCATGCATCGCATTGCTGCCCGACTTGGTTGTGTAGTCGACCTGCACGCCTGCCTGACGGCCATATTGCGCAGTATAGCCATTGCTGACCACGGCCACTTCCTGCACTTCGTTCTGGCCAAGCAACAGGTTGCTCGATCCGGAGTTGTTAAGGTTCAGGAAGGGATCGTTTTCATCGTTGCCATTCAGAGTGAACAGGTTCGAGGTAGCGGGCAGACCGAACGCGCTGAAGTTACCGTACGTGCCGCCGGTGTTCATTAAGACGCCGGGTGCGGTCTGGGCGTAGCTCGTGATGTCGCCACCAGGAGCAGGTAGCGCCGCGATTTGTTGCGTGTTAAAAGTGGTCGAGATGTTGGCGTCCTCCGTCTGCAACAGAGGAGCTTCGCCGGTGACTTCGAGTGTTTCCGATGTGCTGCCGACATCCAGCTTGATGTTAGCCGTGGTCGTCTGCCCGAGCACCACATCGACTTTCTCGCTTACCGTGCGGAATCCTTGCTGCGCGAGACCGACCCGGTAGGTTCCCGGCTTCAGCAGCGGAAAGTTGAAGGCGCCGGTCGAACCCGTTGTCTGGGTCAGAACTTCACCCGTCTCCTCACTTTTCAGTGTCACTTTCGCATTGGGCACGACCGCGTTGCTTGCGTCAGTCACAACGCCGGTCACGGCGCCTGAGGTGATGCCTTGTCCCCATACCGCACTGGGTACGATCAAGGCCATCACTGCCAGCAGTGCGAGCAGCCTGCTTGATGTTGTAAATCGCATTTCCTGCCTCCTTAGAATTTTTCCTCACTCGGAAATCGGATCCAGGCCCTGGAGGTACCTGGGAACATGGCGCGATCCGATCAATTCGCTTGCGCCATTAGACCCCTGTCTTGAGTCGTCGTGCGAGTTGGAAACTCTACTTCTGTTTGCCGACTTCCGCCCGTCTGGTGCGGGCTTACGTAGAAAGACTGTGAAACATATCAAATTCTGATACCAGTCAGCCAACAACACATTGCAACTAACGATCCGAAAACGATATAGCGACAAACATATTGTTTTTCAACACTTTAGTCTAAAGTTGTTCAATGAATAATATTGGAATTTGGATAAGCACGCACTTGTCAATATGACTATTGGGAATTTGCTGATTACAAAAACTTTACAAAACACGCTAATAACAAATTGTTTAAGTGGAATGGGGTCTCTAACCAAGGGTTCGTCAGACTATGCAAAACACGGCCGCTCGATGATATTTGGCGGTTCTCGTCGAAGATTACTTATAACAAAACAATAATTATATGCTTGTTTATTGACAAACAAGATTATGAAAAACAGCGGCGCTAGCGCGCTGCTGCTTTAGCAGCACCGCCAAGGAAGCTAGCCACAATCAGTGATGCCGCTTCTTGACCGGGCGGGCTATTACTTCCCCGGGGGCCAAAACGCGGCGCACAATGGGCGTGTTTAACTTGTACTTGCGCTCGGAGACGTTCCCCGCGTCGTCTTTCACCCGCAGGATAAAGATTGGGAGTGTACCTTCTTTATCGAAATCTTCTTTACCGACCGTGACTGGCAAGACGCCGTCTAGACCATGCTCGCGGTAGGCGGTTTCGTAGCGGTGCTTGCGCGTGTTCCAGGTGAAGATACGTACCTGGTCGAAATCGTAGGGCAAACCGTCATGCGGACTCGTGAGCACGCACAGATATTGCGAAACATTTTTCCGCACACCTTTATCTTCGTCCGGAACTTCATTCAATACGAAGAATGCGACAAAGCGTTGGCCCTCGGCATATTGCGCGATCTCCAGCGGAACGTCGGCGTCGACCATGCGAGCCAATACCCATCCCACGCGGCCCTGATCGTCGCGCACCAGCCACCAGTCTTCGAGTGCGGGGCCAACTGTCGTCTTCGCACCAGCTTTGGCCGTGGCCTGTACCGTTGCCTTCGGAGCCGTCATTATTCCAGGCTGCTTCTCAGCTGTCGCGCGCTTCACCATTGATACTTTCGCGCCTGACGCAAGCTGATACAGGTGTTCGGTCTCACGCCCAGGAGTGAGGTGGAGATTCGTATCGTTGCGCAAGACGCCAGATGCCTGCACTGGATCGTTTTGATTGTCCTGCGTGAGCTTTTGTAGAGCGTCGAACGTTTTCTGATCGACGAGGTAACGCTGTTCGATCCATCCCTCGATGCCGCTGGCCGTTCGCACACGCGCGAAGCGTTTCTCGCGGTCGACTACTTCGACCCGTTCGCCGTTTTTTACGTTGCCGACGCGATTGTAGATCGCCGACACCTGATCACGTAGCGTCGCCTGCGGTGCCGAGACGTATGCTACTTCGAGGACGCGATGCCGCCCATGGCCGCAACCCGCGAGCAGGGCCGCCGTACCAAGCGCAAGCACAAGGCGCCGGAAGCGCTTTGAGTCGATCAATCTCACGAGGGAATGTAAGGAGTACTCTTCACTATAGCGCGTTGACTGGATCTCGCAGCCTCACGAAAGTTTACGTCTGATGCTCGTCCATCAGTCGTAGAGAAAGTATTGTCGGGACCGTTGGAAATGCTCCCCCAAAGGGCCTAATCTGTCCCTTACGCGACTCGGCACACTTCGGTTACCATGGATTTAGCTTGTAAAGGATTTAGGCTGTGGGAATGTAGTCGGAGATGCTCAGGCGGCCAGAAACGTGCTTCCAGCGTCTAATGAACTGTGGATACGTTTGGCAGAACTCATATAGCAGAACTCATTTATTAAGGATAATGGTTACTGAAATGACGAAAGCGATGGTCAGGAATTGTTTCGCTGTTTTAACGGTACTTTTGCTGGCGACGGCTGCTTCCGTTTGCGCGACCGCGCAGGATACTCCCGATACAGTCTTTCACCCTCCCAAAGGTTCACAAGTGGCCATCGTCGTTTTTGAAGACCTGCAGTGTCCGATGTGCCGTCGCACCGCGCCGCTCGTCGAACAGGCTTCGAAGGACTACAAGATCCCCGTCGTGCGCCATGACTTCCCGTTGCCTATGCACAACTGGTCCTACGACGCGGCGGTGATGGCGCGTTACTTTGACACGCATTCCAAAGCGATGGGCAACGAGTTCCGCGATTACATCTTTCAGAACCAGCTACAGGTCAATCCGCAGAACCTACGTGACTGGGCGGAGAAATTCGCCACCGACCATAAAGTCGACTTTCCCTTCGTTCTTGATCCGGGCGGCAAATTTGCAGCGCAGGTCAATGCCGATCGCGACCTGGGCAATGCCATCAAGATCAACCACACGCCGACGGTCTACATTGTGAGCAGCAAGAATCCTAGCAAACCCTACATCGAAGTAACGGACAACACGAAGCTCTACTCGACTATCGACGCGATGATGAAGCAGTAGCAGCTTTCCAAATGCGCGGGTCCGAGAGAACGTGCGTCTCGAACCGGTGTTCTCACCGCGCGACGAGTATCGGCGACCCACCCCCTGCGATCTTCGCTTCCTGGCTCTCTACTGGCCGCTGAAGGGCGTCATCGTGCCGGAGACATTCTGGCCGTTGGCCACAATCGTGTTGTTCCCGCGCGTGAACACGCTAGCAGTCGGGGGAGTCACTAAAACGCCGGTGGTGTTCACCGTGATCGTGTTCGATGAAAGGTAGGCGGACGTGATTCCATTGCCAATCAGTACTCCCACCGTGTAGCCCGAGATCACATTATTTTCGGCAACCACCGTGCCTTCGATGGCGAAAATTCCCTCCGTGTTGCCGCTTTCCAGTGGACAATTTGGATTGCTGGTTTGGCCGGTCAATAGCGAATTCGTGATCGTGACAAAACCAGCGCTAACCCATATACCGTAACAACCGTCCTCCAGTGTAACGCCATCGATTGCAGCGTTTGACGGAAAATACGGGGGACCGACGGCGCAACAGAAGTTCATCGTTCCGACGTTGGAAGGGGCCTTGGGGTCATTAGCATAGACACCGCCTCTGACGGAGATGAAACTGGCCACCGTCGGTGAGACGTCGAGAGCACCGGCGAAGTTCTTTGCAACGCAGTCCTCGAGGCTGACCTCTCCTGCTGAGTTCACTGCAATCCCGACTTCTCCGCCGTGCCCAATCAGATACAACCCGCGGATCACTACCCGGTCACCGGCTCCGGCATTGACGGTGATGCCGGTGCCGCCATTGGTTACATCAAGAAAAGCCAGCACCCCCGGTTCGGCAGCAACCGTAACGGCTTTGCTGATCGTGAAAATGTCGTAGGTACCGCTTCCGGCGATGATCACTTGTCCTCCGGCATTCACCACCGTCAGAGCGTGCGTGATCGTCTTGCATGGCGACACGCGCGTGCAGGGATGCGTGTCCGCTCCGTTGTACGCTACGTAAACGATGTCGCTCGCGGCGAATCCGCGTGCCAAGCAGGCGAAGACCAGTAAAGCTAAAACTAGCGCCTTGTTGTTCATTGGAATCCTCCTACTGGCCGCTAAAGGGCGTCATGGTGCCGGAAACATTCGCGCTGCTGTTTCCCTCAATGGTGTTGTCGCCGCGCGTGAATGTGCTGCCGGCGGCGATTACGCCATAGCTGTTCCCCGAGATCGTGTTCGCGGAGAGATAGGCGGTGCTAGTGACATCAACTCCATAGGTGTAATTCGAGATCACGTCGTTTTCGATTACGGCCTTGCCGTGAATCGCGAAAACGCCCGCGCTGGCGCCGGAGCTCGGTCCGGACAACGACGAATTGGTCACCGTGACCAGGGTTCCATCCACGTTGATTCCTGCATAACCACCATCTTTGATTGTGACTCGATCGATCACGGTATTGGCGGCGGTTCCGCCCGCAGCGCAGCAGACAAAGATCGATGTGTCGGTGGCCTCGTAGATGCCGCCCTTGACTGTGAGAGAGGCTGCCGCACTTGGCACAAAGTTCAGTGCATGAAAAAAGTTTCTGCTGACGCAGTTCTCGACGCTAACCTCGCCTGCCGAGTTCACCGTAATGCCCAACCCCGAACCGTGTCCGTTCACATTCAGCCCGCGGATGACTACGCGGTCCGTGGCTCCCGCACTGATGGTCACCCCGTTGCCGTTAGCGGGCACATCGAGAGTCGCCACAACTCCTGGCTCAGCGTTTACTGTCACCGCCTTGGTCACGGTGAAGTTATCGTAGGTGCCGCTTCCCACGATGCTCACTTGCCCACCTGCATTCACCGCTGTCAGCGCGTGAGTGATGGTCTTGCAGGGGCTCGTGCGGCTGCACGCGTTCGCATCCGAGCCGTTGTACGTCACGTAGACGATGTCACTTGCTGCAAAGCTCCTTGCCAAACAGGCGAGTACGAGAAACGCCAGAACGAACGCCTTTTTCCTCATAGCAATGCCTCCCGAATAGGTATGGGTTTTTATGTTGATGCCGATCTTGGCCCGCTATTACTAAGTGCGTAAAAAGCCAGCCCAATGGCTCAGTAGCAGCCAAAAAAAATTGAACTGCGTTTTTCGAGAGGGAAACGTGGGAGCGCTCAGCTCTGCGGCAATCGTGGTCGTCTGTTCAGAGCGGCCTTCGAGATTAGGACGCCGGTTTAAATCTCGCGCGCCGGCCGAACCGGAGCGGAGAGTGTAAAGGGTGGTCTGATGCGGAGAGGGACGAGTGCAAGGGATGCGTGTCCGACGGGTGACGCAGGGCTGTGATCGCTGTCACGAGTGCGAGGAAGCGCTTTTACCCTTGCGCAGTGGAGAACCCTTGCGGTGTTCCGGCTTGGCGGCCACATGAGCGCCATCTCCAAACCCGATCCCGATCGCGCGCGCTGTGCGTACCAGTTCTCCGTCAGGATGAACTGTTTTTAAGTGCCCGATTGCTTCGGTCATATCAACCGAAATAATCTTGCTCGCTCGCAGGGCGACCATTTTTCCGAACTGACCCTCAGCAATCAGGTCCACCGCAGCCGCGCCGAAACGTGTTGCTAGCACACGATCAAATGGAGACGGCGTACCTCCGCGCTGAATGTGCCCCAGCACGCTGACCCTTACTTCTTTTTTGGCGCTTTTCGCAATGGCATCCCCGATCAGGTTGCCGACTGGGCTAGAGCGCCGGTTCTCCTTCAGTTCTGGTGGCAGCTTGATGCCTTCGGCGACTACCACAATCGTGAAATCGCGCCCCGTCGCCTCGCGTTCTGCAATGTATTTGCACACGTTCGCGATGGTGAACGGAATCTCCGGAATCAGAATGATGTGCGCTCCACCGGCAATGCCGCCAGCCAGCGCAATCCAGCCACAGTCACGGCCCATGACCTCAACCACCATCACACGATGATGTGATGCGGCAGTCGTATGAATCTTGTCGATCGCGTCCGACACGGTGTGCAGCGCCGTGTCGAAGCCGAACGTCAATTCTGTAGCTGAAAGGTCATTGTCGATCGTCTTGGGCACGCCGACAATCTTCATTTCCTTGAGTGAAAGGTCGTGGGCGATCTTTTGCGATCCGTCGCCGCCGATGGAAATGATGGCGTCAATACCAAGCTTTTTCGCGTTGGCGATAACGTCGTCGGAGATATCGCGCACCGTCTCTTTCCCGTTGCACGTAGTTTTGTAATGAAACGGATTGCCGCGGTTGGTGGTGCCCAGAATCGTGCCCCCGCGCGGCAGAATGCCGCTCACCCCGTCGAGCGTGAGTTCGAAGGACTTCTCCGGCCAGATCAGCCCGTCGAATCCATCCGGAATGCCGATGACCTTCCACTTGTACTTCAGGATGGCCGCTCTCGTGGCGGCGCGAATAACGGCGTTAAGGCCGGGAGCATCCCCGCCCCCGGTGGCAATGCCAATGCAGCTTATGTCTGACATGAGTGCGGATTCTGAGCCTCCGCCTCGATCATACTGTCAGTGCCCGCACGAAGAAACGTTACGAATGGATGCAGAAGGGGTTGCTAGGGTGGGGATTTTAAGGTAGTAAAGCGTTTTTTGCTCAGTGCAAATCTCGAGCAGCATCGGAAAAATCCGCGGCGATTTACGCGCTGACCGTCGATCCGATCTTTTCGCCCAGTACCACGCGGCGGATGTTCCCGTGCTGATTCAGATTGAAAACCACGATAGGCAGATTGTTATCTTTGCAGAGGGAGATGGCCGTCGAGTCCATCACTTTGAGGCCGAGTTTCAGGACGTCCATGTAGGTAATCTGATTGAACTTTCTCGCGCCGTCGACCTTCATGGGGTCGGCATCGTAGATGCCATCGACTTTTGTAGCTTTCAAAATCGCGTCCGCTTTGATTTCCATCGCGCGCAGCGATGCGGCTGTGTCGGTCGAAAAGTAAGGGTTACCTGTGCCTCCAGCGAAAATCACGACGCGGCCTTTTTCCAGATGACGAATCGCGCGCCGTCGGATAAAGGGCTCGGCCACCTGATTCATCTCGATCGCCGACTGCACGCGTGTATAGACGCTCTGCTTTTCCAAGGCATCCTGCAACGCGAGCGCGTTGATGACGGTAGCCAGCATGCCCATGTGGTCGGCCGAGACGCGGTCCATATCTTTGGCTTGATGTGCGACGCCGCGAAAAAAATTTCCGCCGCCGACGACAATGGCAATCTGCACGCCCAGCTTGTGCACCTCGCCGATTTCGCCGGCAATCTCGTGGATGCGCGCGGTCTCGACGCCGAAACCCTGGTTCGCGGCCAGCGCCTCACCGGACAGCTTGAGCAGAATTCGTTTGAAGGCAGGGGCTTCCATATCAGTTTTCAGTGGCGAGTAGTCAGTTGCTAGTGTATCGCGCCGCTGCTGTTTGTCATTCTGAGCGAAGCGAAGGACCTATGTACTCTGCCGTGGCCAACAAACTGCATACGTCCTTCGCTTCGCTCAGAATGACAAGGCGAAATGTTTGAAGACAAAAAAGGCGCCCCGCAGGGCGCCTGAACTATTCAGCTTTTTGCTCTGTAGGCTTCGTGATCGCGATGGTCTCGCCTGCGTCTCCCACCTTGAAACGCGCGAAACGCCGTACGGCGATGTTCTCACCCAGCTTGCCGATCTTCGACGCAATCAGCTGCCCGATCGAGATGGTCTGGTCTTTGATGAAAGGCTGCTCCAGCAGGCAGACCTCTTCATAAAACTTTTCCATCTTGCCCGTGACCATCTTCTCGGCGATATTCTGCGGCTTGCCAGAAGCGACCGCCTGCGCCAGAAAGATTTCTTTCTCGCGCGCGAAGTCCGCAGCCGTCACGTCTTCCTTGCGAACATACTTCGGATCGCTGGCCGCAATGTGCATCGCGATGTCGTGCACCAGTTCCTTGAAGTCCTCGGTACGGGCCACAAAGTCGCTTTCGCAATTCACTTCGACGAGCACACCAATCTTGCCGCCGGCGTGAATGTAGCTCGCCACCGATCCTTCACTGGTCACACGCGTCGCTTTCTTGGCTGCCACCGATACGCCCTTCTTGCGCAGAATCACAACCGCCTGCTCCATATCGCCCTTGGCTTCCGTCAGGGCCTGCTTGCAATCCATCATCGGAGCCCCGGTCTTTTCCCGGAGATCCTTCACTTGTGTTGCTGAAATATTCACTGTCGTAGTTCCCATTGAAATAGTCCTTCGCTGAAGCAGATCACGCTTTTTACTACATTAGATGCGGCTCTATAAACTTTGACCCGCGCCGGGAGATCCATAATAACGACCCGCGCGGGTCTGATTTCCTTGCCCGGTTTTTTCTAGGTACTAGGTACTCGCAACTCGGTACTTGCTAAACCGTCTGGCTCTCGACCTTCGGCAGGTCGACGTCTTCATTCGCCACTGGCTTCTTGTGTGTTCCCGGACCCAGCACTTCTTCCATGCTGATGTCTTCCGAAGCATCGATGGCGCCCGACTCCTCGCCCGCGTACTCACTAGCCACGGCATCCTCTGCTGCTTGAGCTTCAGTCGTGGCCGCGCTCATGTCAGCGATTTGCTTGTCGGTCATCAGTTGCGCGCCTTCGGCTATCGATTCCGAAATCTTCGAGGTAAACAGCCGGATCGCCCGCAGCGCGTCGTCGTTGCCGGGGATCACATAATCTACTTCACTCGGATCGCAATTCGTGTCGACCACGGCGACCACCGGAATACCCAGCTTACGGGCTTCTCTAACAGCGATCTGCTCCTTGTTCGAGTCGATCACGAAGATCGCATCGGGCAACCGGCTCATGTTTTTGATGCCAGCCAGGTTCGCTTGCAAATGTTTGCGCTCGCGCTCGAGCTTGATTACTTCTTTTTTCGGCAGCAGCTCGTAGCGGCCATCGGTGGCCATGTCATCGAGCTCCTTCAGACGCTTCACAGACTTCTGTACCGTCACCCAGTTGGTGAGCAGTCCGCCCAGCCAGCGCTGGTTGATGTAGAACATGCCACACTTCTGCGCCTCTTCGGCAATCGCGTCCTGCGCCTGGCGCTTGGTGCCCACGAAGAGCACAATGCGGCCGTCGTTCGCCAGGTCCTGCACGAACTTCGACGCCTCTTTGAACATCTTCAGCGTCTTCTGCAGATCGATGATGTAGATCCCGTTGCGCTCGCCGAAGATATATTCCTTCATCTTGGGATTCCAGCGCTTGGTCTGATGCCCGAAGTGGACGCCCGCTTCGAGCAACTCTTTCATGGTGATAGTAGCCACGTTTCTCCTTTTGTAATCTACATCGGGAAAATCAGTTGCCAGTACGCTAGTACCCGGTACCCAGCAAAAACCAGCTGGCAACCGGGTACTGGCAACTGGGTACTGCTTCCCGATTGCCATTCCCGTCCCCGCGCCGCGAGGCTCGGGAAGAATTGAACACCAAAAACCCGCCGTCGGGCTTCAGCCCTCAGCTGAAAACCAAATCAAAATCCGATGTCATTCCGAACCGGGCGCCAAGCCCGGTGAGGAACCTGCTTTTCAGGCCCGCAAAAAGCAACCTAGCGTTTCGAGAACTGGAAGCGCTTGCGCGCGCCCTTCTGTCCGTACTTCTTGCGCTCTTTGCCGCGCGAGTCCCGGCTGACCATGCCTTCGGACTTCAGCTTCTTGCGCAGTTCTGCGTTGAACTGCATCAACGCGCGCGCCAAGCCGAGCTTCACCGCGTCGGCCTGTCCGCGAACTCCACCGCCGTGTGCCGTCACGACAACATTGAACGACGCTGCCGACTCGGTCGAGGCCAGAGGCGACTTCGCCGCCGAGCGCTGCGCCGGGGTCACGAAATATTCTTCGAATGCGCGCCCGTTAATCTTGAAATCTCCACTGCCCGGACGCAAATAAACGCGGGCAATCGCCGACTTGCGGCGTCCCGTTCCGTAGTATTGAACCAGTTCTGCCATTTAGCTTCTAGCTCCTGGCTACTAGCTTCTAGCTAAACCAGAAGCTGCGCCTCAAAATCATTTCGAAACCAAACCCGATGTCATCCTGAGCGGACCGAAGGTCCGCGAGGGACCCAACGACATTCCAACCCAGCAATGCGGTTGCTACGAAACCGCTGCTTTCTCCGCCGGATACTCCCGCACTTCCAACTTGAAATCCTGCGGCTTCTGCGCCTGATGCGGATGCTTGTCGCCTTTGTATACATTCAGCTTCGAGAGCATGTGTGCCGCCAGCTTGTTCTTCGGCAGCATGCGCCGTACTGCGTCTTCGATAATCGCTTCCGGCTTCCGCGTCAATCGTTTCTTGTAATCTTCCGTTTTTAGACCACCCGGATATCCGGTGTAGTACTGATACTTCTTCTGCTCCGCCTTCACACCAGTCGTACGAATCTTCTCCGCGTTGATCACGATCACGTGATCGCCTGTGTCGAGAAACGGCGTGTACTGCGGATTCTCTTTGCCCATGAGGATGCGCGCCACCTGCGAAGCCAGGCGCCCGAGCGTCTGCCCGTCTGCATCCACGACGTACCACTTGCGCACAATTTCCCCCTGTTTGGGGAAATAGGTAGACATAAACTCTCCCAGATTGAATAAAGCTGCGAAAGAAGACCGCTCGTTGATTCCCCAGCGAGGACGCCAGGCCATCAGGCGGGCAACCACAATACTGCCAAAGTCTTTACGATAGCGTAGTCTGCAAAGGAATGTCAACGCTATGTTACTGGGCCTCCGCAGGGTGTTAACGTATGCGACGGAGGTTGACATGAAACTTCTCCCCCGCATTCTGCCGCTGTTTCTAATTCTTGCTTTGCCGGTTTGGGCACAACATCACGAAGGTGGCGGTCACGCCGTTGGTGGTGGATTCGTCCCGCGCCACGGCCCTCCTGCCTTTCACGGCACGCCGCATGCAGCTCCCGAGCATCCTACGTTCCGCGACCAGGAAGGCCATCCCGAAGCCCCGCACGTTCACCACAACGGCGAGTGGGTCGGGCATGACGCCGGCCGCGATGATGCCCGTTTTCACCTCGACCATCCCTGGGAACACGGCCACTTTACCGGTGGTTTCGGCCGCGGACATCTCTGGCACCTCAGAGGAGGCGGTCCCGGACGCTTCTGGTTCGGCAGCTTTTACTTCAGCGTCGCGCCGTTTGACGTGGGTTACTGCGGCGATTGGCTGTGGGATAGCGACGATGTCGTCATCTACGAAGACCCCGACCACGATGGCTGGTATCTCGCCTACAATGTGCGGCTCGGAACTTACGTTCACGTAATGTATCTGGGAGCCTAGCTAAAATTCGAACGCCGCATTTCGCAAACCGATGGGCGAGAGCCCCTTGCTCGGTATCTTTAAGCGAAGGTAAGCCACGAAGCGGCAAAAGAATGCAGCCCACGGCGCGAGCCGTGGGTTCCTGCATTTAGAGATAAACAAGCCCCGAAGGGGCATAAGAAAGGCACAGATCATGCCTGCAAAAAAGAACACGACTCCGAACGAAAACGAACTACTCTACGACAAACTCATCGCCACCAATCCAAAGATCAAGCGCAAAGGCGCCGCCAATCCTTATACCTCGCTCAACGGAAATATGTTCACGCTTCTGCATCAATCGAGGTTGGCCATTCGCCTGTCAGAAGAAGAACGAGAGAAATTTCTGAAGAAGTACAAGACCAAGCTATTCGAAGCCTACAGCACGGTCATGCCGGAATATGTGGCCGTTCCCGACGCGCTGCTCAAAAACACGCAGGAACTGCAGAAGTATCTCGACTTGAGTTACGAACACGCCAAGACGCTCAAGCCGAAGCCAACTAAGAAAAAGCGGTAAGCAACTTCACGCCAGGAAGCCCTCACCAGCACTCACCTCAGCACTCAGCATTCAGCCAGCGAATAAGGCACCGTTGAGTATTTCACTGCTGAATGCAAAATAAGCAAAGGACTAAAACAGAAGTCAGCGAAGAAGGGCGAGGTGCAAATCCCCGCCCACAATCTCCGCCTTAGTGATGTGTCTCTTTGGCCAAAAGCCTTCTAGCTTGCGCGTCGCCGCTTGCGGCCTCTTTGGCCGTCTGTGTGGGAGTCTCAGATAACTCCTGCAGGGCTGCCTTGGCGCCACTGCTCAATTGAACTGTATCCGTAACTGGAGCCTGCTGTGTCACCTGATTGGAACCTGGTTGCGCCGCGGCCTTAGCCGGTTGCGCAGCGGGCTCGATTTGAGGTTGAACCGTATTACTGATCGCATTGATCATTTGGAATCTCCCTGTCCTCTATTAGGTTTATCGTCGAAAGGGGCGGCTGGCTTTAAGTGATTCCGTGTTAATATTCGGCCCCATGGCAGCGCCATCCTTCGTTGTTAGACACCTGGTGCCGGTCACTGTCGTGCTGATCGCGCTCTACGCTTTCGCAGGCGATGAAACTGGCCAGCCCGCTCCGCGCTTCCGCGCAAAGACTACAACCGGTGAGCAATTCAACAACGATTCCATCAAAGGCAAAGTAGTTCTGTTCGAGTTCTGGACCACCTGGTGCAAATACTGCGAAGCGGAAGCTGCGCTAGTGGACGACATTGCACAGGAGTTCAAGAATAAAGACCTGATCGTTCTGGCCGTCGACGTTCTCGAGCCCGATCAGAAAGTTAAGAAGTATCTCGCCGAGCACCCGCGCACTGTGCCGATCGTTCTGACCAGAGACACCAACCTTGCCGCTATGTACAACGCGCAGGTCTATCCGATTTACGTGGTCATTGATCGCGATGGAAACATTGCCGGAGAACAACGCGGGGCGGGCGAGCGCGGCCTGCGGCGCATGCTCAAACGGGCAGGGTTGGAAACAACTAACTAGGTCACTACACGAGCAGGCTTATATTAACCGGTGTGCTTTTGGGTGGCGCAGGCCTTCAAGGCCTGCGTTAATCGAGATTTGAAGGAATGCGCTTTAGCGCCCGAGGTACCTCAGCGGCTATAAAGCCTCGCCGTGCACTGAGGCCGAATTCGCAGCGCTTGAAGCGCTGCGCCACCCAAAAGCTAAAAAAGCCAGCCGGTTCTGCTCTTTATTCATACGCCAACGCGTCAATCGGATCCTTCTGCGCCGCCTTGTACGCCGGGTAAAGCGCGCCCAACGCCGCTCCACCGACGGCGATGATTGCAGCCCGTATCATCCAGTCGTTGCTTTTGTCGATGTGCACCAGCGGCCAGCGATGTTCAATGCCAAGCCGGGCCACCAGGCTCACAATGACTCCAAAGATGATTCCCGCGATAGTCAAGAGAATCGTTTCGCGCAAAATCAGATTCACGATGTACAACTTCGACGCCCCCATCGACTTGAGGATGCCGATCTCGCGCGTTCGCTCCATGACGGCGGTGTACATGGATTGAAAGATCACTAGAAAACCGATCACCAGGCTCACGCCGATGACCACGCCGATAAATGGACGGAAACCCGGCAGATTGCTGGGTGTCATCATGCTCAGATAATCCGCCATCGAGCGCACGCTGTAGCTCTCCATCCCCGGCTGCCTCTTCACCGCATCGACCACCACGTCCGTGTTACTAGGATCGTCCAATTTCAGATAAAACACAGACGCCTTGTCCGTAGCGCCTATTAGATCCTGCAGGGTCTTCATTGGGACAAACTTACGCGCGCCGCGACCGTTCTCGACGACTCCACAAACTCGAAACCGGGAATTGAGAATCGACGTAGTGTCTCCGACTTTGAGATGCCTTTGCCGCGCGATGAAGTCGTCGATCAGCATATCGTCCGGCCCCTGAAACGGTCCTCCCTGCACATAATGGAAAGGCCCTCCCAGCTCTTCAAAGTTCGCAATGTCGATGCCGTCAATCACTTCCAATCCGCCGCTGCTGTTGATCTGCCAAACGATCGGGCTCACCACTTTCACATGCGGCATTTTTCGCAGAACGTCAGCTACTTTGATGGACACTGGCGCTCCGCTCACACCTGACAAGAACGACGATCCCGGTGGCTGCACAATCACATCGAAGCCAATTCCCGCATTACGGTTCTTTGTGTCGTTCATCAGGCCATAGCACAGCCCCACAATCAGCAGGATCAGCGTAACTTCGAGAGCAATGGCGAAAATGCTAATCAGAGAGCGGATCGGCCGATGGACCAGATTGGCAACCACCATTTTGTTCATCATAGGAAAGAAGCTGCGAGCGACGAGCTATGAGCGGGTGCCCTATCTTAGTCGCGTTTTTTGCGACTAGGGTGCGGGACTTCTCTTAAAAAGTATTACAAAAACTTCCGGGTGCTCCATTTCTCGCGCGCCATTTGCGCGAGAAGTGGAGATTTTGATCTCAATCCCACCAGAAATCCCCTACTGTTTATTCCCCACCGGCACCACCAGGCTCGACTGCGGACGGTCCAGATGCACAACCTGCGCGCCCGCCGGCTGTTCCAGAACGAACTGATCATCTTTCAGCGGCGTGTTGATCTCCACCTTAAGCATATTCAGTGTGATGTCGTACTCTTCCTGCGGCCGGAAGATCTCAATGCGCGATGGATAGCTCACGCCATCATAATCCTTGTAGTCCGCGTAACGAGCGTCGGTCACAACTTTGCCGTCTTCATCGTAAATATACTGCCGGCGCGGTTTCAGATCGGTGCGCCCGAAAATAATTTTGCGCGAGAGTCCCCAGCCTTTGTCGTCATATTTTCGAATCACTGTCAGTTCGTAATCGTCCTGCAACACGCGGTGTCCTTTCGCGTCATGCAGGATTTCGTACCCGTTCTCAAGAACAGCGATCTCTGTTTCGGAATCGATCCGCCGGATCAGCAGCGCATCATAAAAACTCTGCGGACGGATGTTTTCCATCGGCTGGTCGGTGTTGGGCGTCGGCACATTGTTGAGTCCGACGACGAAGCGATTTTTGGGCGGAATCCACAACTTGAACTGGTCGCCGGCACTGACCATGTCGAACGCGGTCGTGCGCACGATCGGCATCAGGCCAATCATGTGCAGTTCCGACGGTTGACGTACAAGCACGTAGCCGCGGATTTCCTTGTAGTCGGTTACGTGTCCTTTTTTGACACCGCCGGCGGACGTATCAATGTTCACCGTTGCCTTCAGCGACCGGAGGGCCTGGCATTGCTGATTGATGCTGTCAATCAGCCCCTGCTGCGATGACTCTTTGAGCGGAGTCTTGGAGTACTGATCTTCGACCGGACGCGTGCGGAAAAGACAGCCGGTCGTCGGCAAAATCGCCAGGAACAAAGGGAGAGCCCACAGGGGTAAGCGACGTCGCATGAATGAAATACAAGGCCTCTAGGACCATTTGAGTATATCGCGAAGGAAATGGTCGCATGCATGGGACAGTTTTTGTTGTGTCCCAATCTCCTCACAACAGACTACGATTCCACCGATCCCACAGAAAACCAGTCACTTACGCAGATAACCTCCAGGGTGTCACCAAAGGCAACCACACCATCGTCAGGTCACGACGGCTTCGGAGATCATCTAAACTGTCGTCGTGCGCAGAATCGCTTGGCTCATTCTGATCGCAGTCGCCGCTGGCGGAGGCTGGTTTGCCTGGGCTGTTATGTCTCCCGTAACGCCGTCGGGGCCGACATATGTCATGCTGCACCCGGGATACTCGACCCATCGTATCGCTGCGGAACTCAAAAGCGCTGGCATCATCCGCAGCGAGAAGGCTTTCATTCTCTGGCACTACTTTCATCCCAAGCGCTCGCTCAAGGCCGGTGAATATCTCTTCGACAAGAGCTCCAACACGATTGAAGTACAGAAACGCCTGCGCCGTGGCGATGTTTACTTCCATACCGTGGTGGTGCCTGAAGGCTTCACCATGTTCGATATTGCTCACGCCATCGAGGCTGCTGGACTCGGCCCAGCTGACGATTTCCTGAAGGTCGCGCAGTCCGACACATCGTTGATTTCCGACATTGCACCCAGAGTGCACTCGCTAGAAGGCTATCTTTTTCCCGAAACCTACGAATTCACTCGCATGATGACCATGCATGACATGGCGGCTGCCATGGTGAAACAGTTTCGGCAGGTTGCTAAACAAATTGGTTTAATCGCAGGTCCGCAATTACTAGCCAGCAGCCAGACTCTTGCCGGAGATCCGACGCCGGGTGCTTTGCAGAATAACGAGATCGAGCGCACCGTCATCATGGCCTCAATCGTTGAGAAAGAGACCGCCGTGCCCGAGGAACGACCCCTGGTTGCCAGCGTCTACTACAACCGCCTGAACAAAAACATCGCACTCGACGCCGACCCCAGCATCATCTACGCTGAACTTCTTGCCGGGACGTATCAGGGCGCGTTGCACCACGCCGACATGCAATTCAGTTCTCCCTACAACACCTACCGCAACGCTGGCCTGCCGCCGGGTCCGATTGGCAATCCCGGACGCAGCGCCCTCGAAGCCGCCATGCATCCCGCGCAGAGCGACTATTACTATTTCGTTGCAGATGCCCAGGGACATCACCGCTTCTCGCGCAGCTACGAAGAGCACAACAAGAATGTGGCGGCCTACCGGAAAGCTATTAGAGGAAAGTAGGGACGCCAGACGTCGGACCTCAGACTGCGGGACCTCAGACCACGGACTTTGGACCTTTGATTCCGACGTTGAGCCTAGGTCTGAGTTCGAAATCCACAGAAAAATTCCGTTCGATGTGACGACTGCACTTGCGACCGATTTCTTGGGACTGCAAGGATTCTCAGTCGCAGGCCGAGGTTTCTAGTGAGTGGCTCTTATCGTGATCTGAGGGTTTGGCAATACGCCATGAAACTTGTTGTTCGTGTCTATGCGGAAACTCAATCCTTCCCAAAAGACGAACTTTACGGCTTAGTCAGTCAAATGAGAAGGGCTGCAGTATCCGTGCCTAGCAACATCGCAGAAGGCAAAGGGCGACTCACTGATCGCGACCGCGCCCACTTCTTTTCACAAGCGCGAGGCTCTCTGCTTGAGCTAGAAACACAGGTTCTGATTGCTAGGGAACTGAACTACATCTCTGACCCGGTCACCAACTCTCTGATTCAAACATCGGCTGAAACGGGCCGGATGTTGAATCTGCTTATCCAGTCGATTCGGCCCAAAATTCCCGCGACCTGAAAATCCTAGACCTGAGGTCTGAGGTCCGAAGTCTGAGGTCCGAAGTCTGAGGTCCGAAGTCTGAGGTCCGAAGTCCGAGGCGCCCGTATAATTCTACTGTGCCCTCCACCGGACGAATCCTCGGCCTCGACGTCGGTTCCCGCAGAATCGGTGTCGCTGTGTCCGATCCACTCGGGATCACTGCCCAAGGCCTAGACACTCTACAACGTAAGAACAAGCGTCATGACTTCGCTCACCTTGAAGAAGTCATTCATACTTACGACGTCAAGGAAATCGTAGTCGGCTTGCCTCTTCGCATGAGCGGTGCCGAGGGCACGCAGGCGGAGAAAATCCAAGTCTTCGCTGAAGACTTGCGTAAGCGTTTCAACCTCGCTGTCCATCTTTGGGACGAACGCCTCACCTCGGCCGAAGCGAACCGCCTTCTTCGCGAAACCGAGCTTTCGATCGAGAAGCGCGGGAAAGCGGTGGACCGCATGGCCGCCGTCCTGATCCTACAGGGATGGATGGAGCAGCGCACGGCGACACCCCCCTCGTTTCTGCCTCCCAGCGAATAAAAAGAGCGGACTTTGGACCGCAGACCTCGGACCGCAGACTTCAGGCGTCCGGCCTTAGGGATGTTCAGTTTCAGACCCTAAGGCGTCAGATTCAAGATGGGGAACTCGCCCGAGCTTAAGTATCGTCCTGGGAGTGTTTTTCGAAGGGTTGAACTAACCACGATCTAGGGTCTGAAATGCGAAGTCGTACCGAAGTCCGAGGTCCGAGGTCCGAGGGGTCTGAAGTCATCCGAGGTTGGAGGTCTGAGGTCCGAAGTCCGAGGTCTGACGCCTGAAGCCGGATGTCGGGAGCCGGACTTCCCAAGCCCAGCAACAGCAAACACTTCCACGTCCTTGCTTTCATCCCATTCTGGGAGTAGCATGTTTACAGTACGGCTGCGTTTCTTCCCCGCAAACCCCTTGACCTCCTAGGGTGACCTTTATGAGCAGTACGGACTTGAATTTCCACATCGGCGACAAGGTCGTCTATCCCAATCATGGTGTAGGTGTTATTGAACAGATTGGCAGCCGATCCATCGGACCATCGGTCGAGCGGTTCTACCTCCTGCACATAAAAGCCAGCAGCCTCAAGGTCATGGTGCCCTGCCACAACGCTGGAAGTGTAGGACTGCGGCGCGTCGTGCGCAACGGCGAAGTCCAGAAAGTCCTTGATTTGCTTTCAGTTAGCGAAAACGGATCGAACGGCGACTGGAAAGACCGTTTCAAGGAAAATTCCGACCGCATGCGTACCGGATCGCTGCTCGAAGTGGCCGGAGTGATGAAAAACCTGATCGCCCTGCACCAGGCCAAGCCGCTTTCCTTCCGCGAAAAGAAGATGCTCGAACGCGCCCGCTACCTGCTGGTCAGCGAACTGGCCATGGCCCGTAATTGCGAGGAATCTAAGGTCGAGGAACTTCTCACCCTGACCCTAGCCAAGTGCAAACTGCGCTTCCCCGAAGCGTCGGAATTCCAGGCATAAACTCCGGCCATCCGCCGGCCGGAGTTCGCCTCTATTGTCACCGCTCTCATGCGCCTTTATCCACGCAGCGCAACCTCAGCCGCTTCATGGGCGTTCGCACAAGGCTCTGTGCCTTGTTCGTAAAGCTGTCGCAGTTCGCACTCGCCTTCTCCCGCTACCTTGAGGAACTTACGGGTCAACTCGATGGCCTCCTCTTTAGAGCTCGTTTTCAGAATGGCGAAGCCCCCGACGACTTCCCTCGTCTCGGTAAAGGGACCATCGGTCACGGTGATCTTTTCGCCAGCACGCCGAACCCGTCCTCCTAGCGTCGAAGGCAAGCAGCCCTCGGTGGATACCAGCCAACCGGCTTTCATACCTTCTTCGATCAGCTTGCCCATGTTCGCCATTTCCTGTTGCGTGGGAGGGGTGTTCCGTTCCGCTGTTTTGTAGATGCTTAGGAATCGCATTGCAATTTCTCCTTAATGATTGATTTTTGGAGCCGGGCTTTATTGGCCTCATTTCCCGCGCTCTAACCGTAGATCGAACGAGAAACTCCGAGATCGACATCGAAATTCTATTTTTTTCGATCCTCTTTTCTTCAATCTTCACCGCTAACCAGGCGAGCACAGTCAATTTCGTCATCTCGAACGGAAAGTAACACGGCAAAAGAAACAAAAGAGGTGCCCCACCCTTGTCGCGTTTTTGGCGACAGGGTGGGGATTTTGACTTTTGGTTTTAAACTGCGAAAATCCTCCACGTGCTACCTCGCTCCAACGCTCCACTTCTTCTGATCTTCGTCGCCGTTGCGATTGCGTTCGTCGCCTTGCTTTTCCCGCCCATCGCACAGCCGCTTTCTTACCACAACTTCGCTGACCACCGCGGATGGCTCGGTATCCCCAACTTCGGCGATGTCGTCTCCAACCTTCCTTTCGCGATCGTCGGCGTTTGGGGATTGATCATTCTCTTGAGACCAAACGCTGTGAAGTTTTCAGATCCACGTGAACGCTGGCTCTACATCGTCATGTTCGCGGGACTGATTCTCACCGCCTTCGGTTCAGCCTATTACCATCTCGCACCCGACAACGCCCGCCTCGTTTGGGACCGCATCCCGATCATGATTGTGTTCATGGCGTTGCTCTCAGCCGTGATCGCAGAACGCGTGAGTGTTGCCGCCGGACTCGCGCTGTTCCCGATCCTGCAGGCCGCAGGCATCGGCAGCGTGCTTCTATGGCGTGCGAGCGAACTGCGTGGCCACGGCGATCTGCGCTTCTACGCCAGTGTCCAGATCTACTCCATCCTTGTTTTGTTGTTGATCCTGCTCCTGCCGGCAAAATACATGCGCGGATATGACTTCGCAGTAGTCGTTGGCTTCTACATCCTCGCGAAGATTTTGGAAGAGACTGACAAACAGGTCTTCGCCCTCGGCCACATTGTCAGCGGACACACGCTGAAGCATCTCGCTGCTGCCGCAGCCAGCTACTGGATTCTAAGAATGCTTCAGAAAAGAGATTTCGTCGGAGATGCACATTAGGTTCCACGTCTCGCAAAAGCGGCGAGACGTGGGGCACCCACACCGTTTTTTTGTTAAAGCTTTAATCCGTGAAGATCCGCGCGAATCCGTGGCAAAGGTTTTGCTCTACCCGCGCCGCTTGTAAAGCACAGCGAACTCGAATCCCTGATTCGGCGGAAACAACTCCGCCACCTTCCTCAGCCGCTCGGCCAGCGCCGAAGGTGCCAGCAGCGGATAATCCCGCTCCCGCAAATCGTAATAATCCACGTCCAGATACAGCGACAACAGATAAATCGAAATCGTATCGGAGAACGTCGCTTCCAGATATTCGTTCTTGTAACGCTCGCTATCGGGGCTGTCGGATGTGGCCAGTTTGCGCGCTTCCCAGGCATCGAGCGACGTCTCGCCGCGCACTCCCGCTTCCACCTGGCTCCATGCGGTTTCCGAAAAATCCTGCGAAACTCCAGCGCGCTCGACCAGCGCGTGGCCCACATTGATATAGAACTCGAAGGCCACAGAAAATTTGTCGTCCATCAGCCGGGTCGAGATGAACACGCATTGCGAATCGCCCAGGCTCAGGTTGCGATGGCACACGGCGTTGTCGCTGAGCGAGACATCGTAGCGGTCGGCGATCACGGTTTCGTCTCCCTGGTTCACGGTCAGCGGGACGAAGTAATACGCCTTGCGTTCCAGCGCTGCGGCGATGCGGGTCGGCACGGCGGCAACCATCCGCTCCAGATCGAAGGAGTTGACCGCGATCTCGCCCGCCATGGCGTAACAGATTCCGTTGGCTGCCTGGGAAACTGGTGTAAGCCGGACGACTTCGGCGGGGCTGCGCGTGATAGCGGGGGCTGCCTGTGACATTGTGCTTATTCTACACACAGCACTGGGCTGGACCAACGAGAACCAGCGCTTAAGTCGCGCCTTTGCAGATATACTTGCGCCTGCCGATGCGACGACGATCAGACACATCCGGCGCTCCGTTTCGCAGTTGGTTGAGCTTATCTGTCGCCAGCGCGCTGGCGCTCAGTGTAGTTGCGTCTCTTTGGTCCCCCCGTTGGGCTGAAAAATCGCGGCAGAACGATTTACGCAAGTGGCGGAGCTGGCCCTCCACTACTGGCCATCCGTCAGAGACACGCGTCCGAGAAACTCTCGTCGAAACCACTGCACTACGTCGACCCATACGTTGGTATGTTGCGGAATGCTGGGTTAACTATTCTGTGACAGGCAAAGATTATTCTCTGTGGGTGCAGGTAGCGCAAGACTCCGACTGGGCCTCTCTGAAAGAGCGAGTGCGTATCTGCCCTGTCGAATCTTTTGACGTTCACTACAACCCTACACAACCCTCGACTGCCCACGCCTTCATCGACAAGTGATGCTACCGCGCCACCACCTTCTCAATCTCCGCCTTCAACTCCCCATACGGCAGCGCCCCCGGATGGTACCAGGCAACTTTCCCATCGCGATCTACCAGCACCAGCGTCGGTGTGGTCGACGCACCGTAGGTCTCGAAGTTGTATTTGCTGATCGGCACCGGCATGTCGAGCAGGCCGCTGTAAAAGCGATGCCGCACCGCGTCGATATATTGCAACTCATCACTCGGAGACGCGTGCTCGACCTGCGCTGTGTATCCATAGAGACGCGTCGGCCCAATGACTTTCAATCCCTTCGGAGCGAACTCCGAACGCAGCTGCGTAATGATAGGCGCTTCGGCCTTGCAGTCTCCGCACCAATGCGCCCAGAAGAAGAGGAGCATGGGTGAGCCTTTGGTTTCAGCCGCCGGAGGCAGCTTCGCTCCTAACGACTCGTCCGCCTTGAGCACCGGTGCAACCTTCCCTTGAAACGCCAGCAAGTTCAGATTTTTCTGCAGCCGCGCGCGAATCGAAGTCGTTCCATATGTCCGCAGCGCCGCCTGAAGAACCGCGACCGCCTGTGTTTTCTTCCCCTGCGCCGCCAGCGCTTGCGATTGAACCTCAAGCGCCGCGCCCAGCGCGATCGGAAGATGTGGCTCGGAGTCGAGCGGGTGCTGCTTCAACTGCTCGGCTACCAACGCTTTCGTCTGCTTCGCATATTCTGCAGCCTGATCGTACTGATGCTGACTGAGCGCCTCTCGCGCCAGCCACGAATACGCCTCCAAATATTCTGGCGTGACGCCATGTTGACTGCGATAAGAATTCAAAGTCGACTCGGCAGCAGAAAAATTATTCTGCGTGAGCGCACCGCGGACATCGTCAACGACTCCAGCCCACGCCGATGCCACCAGCATGACACCAACGAGTCCGACACGAATGAGCAAGGTTCGAAAAAATCGTACGCCTAAATATCGCATGCCTAAATGATGAGTGTTTTCTCAGAAAGTGGCAAATTTCCTGTTTCGGCTTTCTCGAACGACAACGACATAACATTCGCCCTATCAATTGTTTAGACGGGTTTTGTAACGATTTTGTAGCAATTCACCGGCAGTTCCTTTACAATTGAGTTGCGTTTGACTTTAGAGTTCCTCGCAGTATTCAGCATCTCCGCTTAACCCAGCGTGTGACCTGCCTGCAGAAGAATCCTGAAAGTTTCAGCGCTACATCAACAAAAAGGAACATTGCATCAACATGGAAACAGGAACAGTGAAGTGGTTTAACGACGCTAAGGGCTATGGTTTCATCAGCCGCCAGAATGGCGAGGATGTCTTCGTACATTTCTCCGCCATCCAGGCCAGCGGATTCCGCAGCCTTCAGGAAGGTCAGCAAGTGCAGTTTGACGTGGTCAAGGGCCCCAAGGGCTGGCAGGCAGAGAACGTCAAAGGCGTCTAAAACGCTTCGCAAGTGACAATCCGAATAAGGGCGGCCAGAAATGGCCGCCTTTAGATTTTTAGTGAGTATTGCGTCGGGGGTAGTACCTCAGACCTCGGACTTCAGACTTCAAGACCCCGGACTTCAGACCGCGCCCCTCAGGCCACAAGGTCGCAGATCTTCTGGGAATTCGTCCATCTAAAGTCTTCTTCTGAATCCTGAGATCCAACGGCAGAAATCTAGTGTTTAAAGGCTGAGGTCCGAAGCCCGAAGTCTGTTTTTTTAACTGCTGCGGGCTGAAGGCCGAGGTCCGCGGTCTGAGGTCCGAAGTCTGACGTCCTAATTCTGCGCATCCCGCATCAGCACCACATCCGAATCGGTATGTCCACGCACGAGAGCGAGTTGCTTTCCGTCGAAGGACCAGTGGAAATCATAGATTCGTTCAGCCTTGAAATCCGTGATGGCGTGGCCTTTCGATCCGTCAATCGGCTGCCACCAAAGATTGTCGACACCGTTTTCTCGATCGGGATAGACGACAGCTTTACCGTCCGGACTGAAACGCAAGGATCCTCCCAGCCGGAAGCGCTCGAAATCAGCCATCTTCACGACCTGACCGGTCTCGGCTGAGACGATCACCAATTTTTCTTTGTGCTCTCCAGAGTGCACCAGCGTGGCAAAAGCCGCGAGCTTGCCATCAGGCGATAAATCAAAGAGCCCATCCATCGGCAGATCGGAAATCTTCTGAGGCGCGCCGCCTTCGATAGGCACACGCGCTAATGTCGCTTCATCACCCTGGGCGATGTAATACGCCCAACGGCTGTCGGGCGAGCATACTGCATTGTGTTCCCGCGCGCCCGAAGTCAGTTGCTTCAAGTTGGCGCCCGAGGGATCAATGCGCCAGACATTGCTGGTTCCCGAGCCCGCGTGGTAGGCGATGTCCAACACAATGGATTTGCCGTCGAGGCACGCCGCAGGATTGCCATTGATCGTATCCTCTTTGACCGCGATTGCGGCCTTGGCCCCCGTCGTCGGATTGACCCAGTGCATGGCATTGCCTTGGTCGTCGATCAGCTGGTTATCCTTGGTCCAGGTGAAGTTGGTGCCGGAATCGGTGGTCGTAATCTGGCGAATCTGATCGGATGACGAGGCCGGCATAACATACAGATTCCAGCGCGCCTCGGTCAGAATCACTGCCAACTCGTGTCCGTTTGCCGATACGCTCACGCCGTTATAGTTGTTCGTATCGTGCGTGATCGGAAACAACTTGCCGCCAGGATAGGAGGTGTAGGCAATCTGGGTCGACGTAAAATTCGATCCTTTATCGACGGTCATGCCCACCACTCCGTGGCCATCCGGCATCCATTGTGGATTGAAAAAAACTTGAGTGCTGCTGCCGAATAAAGTTCGTTGACCGCTGGCTACATCTACCGCAGCCAGCAGCGGTAAGTTCCCCTCCTGCTGTTCATTGCACATGATCACCTTTCCATCCGGCGACCATGCGGGAGAACCAAGAGATGCGGAGTTAGGCCCGCTGGTCAGCACCTTCTCTTCGTCGCTGTCGAGCCCATGAATAATCAACTGGTACTTGCCCGGGACAGGATTGTCGGATCGCACGAAGGCCAGCTTGCTGCCATCAGGCGAAAATGTGATGCTGGAATCAATATCGCTGAGAAGTTTCTGCGCAGTGCCGCCGAGCAATGGCGCGCGATACAAAAATTTCAGAGACGGATTTCCTGGATCAGTACGGACGAAATAGAAATAGTTGCCATCGTTCGAGAAGGTGAGGCCGTAGTAGTAGTAAACATCGGCCGGCGACTGCACCTGCGTGTTGCTGTTGGTGGGGATGTTGCGCAGCCACAAACTCGACTGCCCACCGTCGCGCATTACGCTGACGATGTATTTGCCATCCGGAGAAATCGCGGCCATAGTCGCCGTTCCCGTGTCGGTCACCTTCTTGACGGAAATATTCTGGAATGGAACCAGGCGGCTGCGCGTCAGGAAGGCGTAGATGCCATACCCGGCCGCAGCGACAAGCACTAATATGATGGCGGCCGTGACGCCGGTTCCGAGCTTGCTCTGGCGCGCCGCAGCTACGACGGCGGAACTCCCCGACGTATGGGCCGGCGCAACCGCGCTCGGGCTTGGGGCGGACTCGACGGCGGCCTGCGATCCCGACGCAGCCTGCAAGGGCTTTCGTCCGGACTCCGTATCTCGCTTCAGCCGCTTTAGATCGCCGCGCAGATCAGCGGCCGACTGGTAGCGCAAATCACGATCTTTTTCGAGCAGCTTCTCGATAATTTCTTGCAGCTTAGATGGCAGCGCCGCATTCAATTGCTGTACCGGCGCGGCATCAAGTTCGAGGATGGCGTGAAACACCACCGCCGATGTGGCGCCCGAAAACGGCAGCCTCCCCGTCGCCATCTGATAGATGACCGTGCCCAAGGAGAAGAGATCGGTGCGTGTGTCGAGTTCCTCGCCACGTGCCTGCTCCGGCGACATGTACGAAATCGTTCCGACTGTAGCGCCGGGACTTGTCAACTGCATCCGATTCGGCGCATCCTGCGTGGCGCCGATCGTATTCATCTCCATTTCGGGCCGCGTCAGTTTAGCCAGGCCAAAATCGAGCACCTTCACCTGCCCGCGCTGCGTCAGAAAAATATTCGCCGGCTTGATATCGCGATGGATGATGCCCTTCGCATGCGCGGCATCGAGCGCATCCGCCAGTTGGATGGCAATATCGAGCAGCCGGTCAGTAGGCAACGGGCCACCGCCGATCTTGTGGTCAAGGCTCTGCCCCTCGAGCAACTCCATCGCGATGAACTGCACCTCGCGATCCTCAACCGTGGCAGTCTCGACTGCATAGATCACGCAAATGTTGGGATGATTCAGCGCCGAGGCCGTCCGCGCCTCAAGCATGAAACGATCGAGCGCGTTCTTGTCTCGCGAGAGTTGCGGCGGCAGGAATTTCAGCGCGACCTTGCGGCCGAGCGTCAGATCCTCAGCTTCATAGACGACTCCCATCCCACCGCTGCCAAGCTGGCCTGTGATGCGATAGTGCGAAATGGTTTGATCGATCACCAGGAGACGAGTCGAGGCCTCTCATCTTAGGTGGGATGAAGAGGGGAGTCAACGCGCTTACTGGTCTGCAAGGTGATGTAGCGTTGCTTCCGAGTGGTATGACTAAACGGGCATTACTTCTGCGGCTTCCTCGATTTGTGCAACAACGTTCACAGCAAAATTAACGGATCTTGCAATGAAGCAATAGCGATGCGCCTCGTCGTGGAGCGTGAGCGCCTTGGCTCGATCGTCACTAACGCGCACCTTGACCGCCGGCCTGAGAGTCACCTGCACAAATTGCCCTGAACCATTGTCGGATTCCTCCATAACGCCGGTAGCGGTGTCGCAATAGTTGAGCACAGAGATGTGGTTCACGGAACATAAGTGCAGATACCAGAGCATGTGGCACGAAGATAAGCTCGCCACCAGCAACTCCTCCGGGTTGTAGCGCGACCCGTCGCCACGAAAATTCGGGTCACTTGAACCTTGAATTTCGGGTTTGCAATCGCAAATGATCCTGTGATCTCGCCGATAGCCCTTATATGTTTTTGTGCCTTCGCCGTTGTTGCCTATCCATTCCACTCCAACGTTGTAGATGTGTTGTTTCATGCCGTTCTCGCGCTCGATGGCTTCATGCACGTGTTGTCTGAAAATCGTGCCTCTGCTTCGCGGGTCCATGCTTCAGAAACTGCACTCCCTTTAATCATGTCATCGACGACGAGGATCAACTGGTGATCGTGGTCGCTGTAGAGCACCTCAATATTGACACCAGCCTGAGCCATTTTTCGGGTAATCCTGCCCAGTTGACCCGGTTCTTCCTGATTCAACCTTTGAATGAGGACCTCTCGTTCATCTAGCAGCCTGATTCCTTCTAACTCAAGAACCTGCCGTGCTCTCGTTCCATCCTCTACAAGGAAATGCGCCACACCTCGCGCGCCGAATACCCATGCGCCTCCACCCTCAACGCTAATACCGGCACGGCCCAGCGTCTCGCCGATTTCTGCCAAGGCACCGGGCCGGTTGTCGAGCTCAATGGTTAGATCTTTCATTTCACCCTCTCAATCACTCTTTTACTTCTTCGATTTGCTCCAGCGAGATGGCATTGGAGCCGCCACGGTTGTAGACATGGCCGGTGACCTTCACTAGCTTGCCGACGAACGGCATCAGCTTCCCGCGCACATCCACGTCGGGCATCTCGGCGGAGATGGGATGGTAGACCTTCTCATCTTTCGTTAAAACAACCAGCGGAGAACCGCCGCGGACGCAGGCCTCGACACATCCATTGGGCAGCGGTTTGACGACTTCGTGAAAGCGATGCACGCAACCACTATCCCTAACGTAACCGACGACGCTGACACTTGGACCCTCCGTTGACGTTTGTCCCTGGGCAAAAATTATTGCCGCGGCAATAAAAACTGCACTCATCGTAGCGATGGCTTTCATGATGCTCCTTTTGTCTTGGCGCACTTGAAATCAACGTGCCACTACAAAAGACTAGCGCCATCACTCCATCCATGTTTAAATATACATTTAACTATGGATGCAAATTCTGTTGTACGCATTGCCGGCCTGATCGGAGAAGCCGGCCGCATCCGCATGCTGACCACCATGCTCGACGGCAACAGCCATTCGGCCTCGGAGCTGGCGATCGCTGCGAGCGCATCTCCGCAAACAGCAAGTTCACATCTCTCCAAACTCCTGAATGGAGGCTTGATTGCCTGCGCGCACAGCGGCCGCCAGCGCCTGTTCCGCCTTAAGAACGCCGATGTGGCCGCGGCCATTGAGGCACTCGGAGCGCTTGCTTCCGATTCCGGCCCATCCGTCATGCCTGACATCCGCTTCGCACGCAGCTGCTACGACCATCTTGCGGGCGTGCTGTCGATCGCGTTGCGCAATCAGCTTTTGAAACTAGGCGCTCTCAGGTATCAAGAGAAGGCATTCGCCGTGACGCGCAGCGGCCAGCAACTTCTTGTCTCTCTCGATATCGACCCTGACTCGCTGTATGCGTTACGGCGCTTGTTCGCCAACAAATGCCTGGACTGGACCGAGCGCCATCACCACATCGGGGGTGCACTCGGAGCCGCGCTGCTTTCCAGATTTCTAGAGAGGAAGTGGCTTGTCCGCATACGCAACACGCGTGCGGTGCGTTTTACACATGAGGGAGAGCGCGAGTTCGAGCGCCGGTTCGACATCCATGCTGCGGAACTCAGAGCGCTCCCTGCCGTCCGTCGCGAGTAGCGAGCAACCTGGAATCAATCTGAAGATGTGGCGTGGTAACGCAGCCTTACGCAGCCGAACCCTGTTCTGCCGCGCTTACGGAATCGAAGAATTGAAAGAACTGCTCGACGCGCGTGACTTTCAGCGCGTCCCGAACACGGCTGCTCACTCCTGCCAGAGCAAGGCGACGCCCCGAATTCTGCCGCGTGACGTAGGCACCTACCAGCGCTCCAATGCCAGCAGAGTCGGCGTAGGGGACGTCAGTAAAATCAATGATGAGAGTCTGCGACTGATCCGCCCGGACCGTTGCCTGAAATTCAAACATCGTGGTGAGAACCAGCGGACCCTCGAGAACAAGAATCCGGTGTCCCGGTTCGTTGCCCGCCTTGTCTGTGATGCGAAGTGCCTCTTTACGCATTCGAGGATATTAACTGTGTTGCAACAATCGAATTGTTAATGCCGGGTTAATTTTTCCGTCCCAAACTTTTCCCGTGTGCTTCCAGTCTCGCAGGTGGGGATTCAACAACCAACCACGGATTTACTTCGCAGCTGGGAGCGCCTGATTCTGATTGTTCTCAAGGCGCTCCAACATTTCCTTCGGCAGACCGTGCAGCAGTTCAAGAAAAGTCGCATTCGTCCATCCGAAACCGACGACGTTCATTTCGTAGCCGAGTTCTACATGTGCCTCGGATGAACGCGTGACGACGTTATATTTTTCACGTATGTTGCCATCTCTACGGAAGTTTTCCACCACTGTCGACAGGAATTCGTATGAAATGCGGTCTGCGTCGGTGTTGTAGCCATACCGCCGCAGGCCCACAATGGTGAGCATCTCAATATTCGCCCAGCCGTAGGGCAGATCCCACTGCGCGCCGCTTTCTTCGGTGCTCATGGCCAGTCCGCCTGGCTTCTCGAAGGGTTTCAAATTGCCGACGACTGCTTTTGCCTGTTCCCGTGTGGCCAGCCCCGCCCAAAGCGGATAAAACGTCGTTGCGTAGCGATAGTTCGACATCCGCTTAGTTTGAAAATTGAAATCGAAGAAGAGGCCTTTCGAATCGTCCCACAAATACTGCGTGATGAGTTTTCGACGCTCTGAGGACCGTTTGTTCCACCTCCTAGCATCTTCGCTGCGGCCTAGCCACAAGCTGATCTGCTCCATGTCTTTCTCGGTCTTATAGAGCAGGCTATTCAGGCACACCGGAGCGTAGTGGTGCGTTGCCGCCCCGAAAGGTCCAAAGCGAAAACTCACATCGAAGCCAGATTCCCGCATAGAACGATCACCCTTGTAGTAATCGGTGCTGAGCTTGAACTGCCTAGCTTTCTCGCACGCCGTAGTCGCGGTCGAACTCGTGGCGTCGCACACTTGAAGAGAGTAAGTCGCACCGGCAACAGCTTCTGTCGAGCTGGGCTTTTCTTCGACCACATAGTCATCGGCCTCGGCGGGATGAAAAAAGAAATATCCCGCGACCTTGCGGTAGAAGCCGGTCTCATCCTGCACCGCCTCGGCCGGTGGACCTTCGCCAAAATCGTAGTAACGCGAGAGGCCCGTTTGCCCCGCCAGATGCGGATTGCGTGTCCACATCCCATAATCTTTTTCAAGATCGGAATATGCTCGCTCCAGCCACGTCCGGTCGAGTTGTGCGCCGTTCTTCTTCTCAGCCTCGTAGACATCGACGACCATCGAACTCAGAAATGGAGGCTGCGAGCGCGTCAGATAGTACGTTCGGTTGGCATTAAGCATGGCGCCATAGTGCTCTATCTCGAAGAAAAAGTTCTCGACCATCCCTCGTGCCAGTTCCAGCCGTCCTGATTCGAGCAACCCGCGAATGATGAAGTAACTATCCCATCCGTACATTTCGTTGAAGCGCCCGCCCGGCACCACGTACTTGTTTTCGAGATACAACAATCCATCCGGCTGAATTTTGCTGGCATCGATCTCGCCCAGACGGTGAATCACAGCAGGCAAATGCTCGACGCGCACCTTGCAATCCGCCGCCAGTTTTTCGATTGCCACGGGCTCGGAGAATCCAACCGGCAGATACAGAACTGGAGTTCCATTTATTTTTGGATCGACGACGCTCTTGCAATCGCTCATCGAGCGCGTCAGCGTGTCCCACGCCGCTGATATGTAGTCTAAAATCGGCTTGAGTCCCTGGCCTTCAGCGGGAGTGGCGAGAGCCAGATCGGCACAGGCCTCACATAAGAGCACGATGATTACGAGAGACAGACATCGTGACAATAAGCGAGAGCGAATTTTCCAATGGCGAAGATTCATGCCGTGCCCTTCCCAAATCCATCTATGCGATAGCTAGTAGATAAGACGGCAGCCGAAAGCGACGACCAGAGCTGCGCCCTTGGTTTATGCTATGTAGTTTCCTTTTCCAGTACCAGGGGGCGCCAGTGATTCGATTCCACGCAGTTCCACGTCTGTTGTCTTGTCTTTTGGCCTTCCTTTCTGCAATTGCCTCGCTTTCTGCGGTTGTCTCGGCTCAGATTCCCGAGAGCACCTATCAGGAGCTACATTGGCGAATGATCGGTCCCTTTCGTGGAGGCCGCACGCGTGCCGCGACTGGCGTCCCCAGCCAGCCTAATGTTTTCTATATTGGGCAAGTCAACGGCGGCGTGTGGAAATCCGACGACTACGGACGCACCTGGAATCCCATCTTCGACCACGAATCCACACAGTCGATCGGCGCCATCGCCGTTGCACCTTCTGATCCCAACATTGTTTATGTCGCGAGCGGCGAAGGCCTGCACCGCCCTGATCTCTCGGTCGGCAATGGCATTTATAAATCGACGGACGCGGGCAAGACCTGGACTCGTCTTGGCCTGCGCGACGGCCAGCAAATTCCCGCGCTTGCCGTTGATCCGCGTGATGCCAACCGCGTGTACGCTGCCGTGCTTGGACATCCTTACGGTCCGAGCGAAGAACGCGGGCTGTATCGCTCGACCGACGGCGGCCAGAGCTGGCAGAAAATCATTTCCAACGATGAGAATACCGGCGCCTCCGACGTCGAGATTGATCCCTCAAACCCTGATGTGATCTACACGTCGATGTGGGAGGCACGCGAAGGTCCGTGGGAAGATGGCAACCTATTCAACGGCTCCGGCGGCGGCTTGTTTAAATCCACCGATGGCGGGGACCATTGGACTCCGCTGACCAACGGGTTGCCCAAGGATCTTTCACAGATTAATGTCGCTATCGCGCCCAGCGACTCTCATCGCTTGTATGCGACCATCGCGCAGGCCTCGGGAAAACTCAGTGTTTATCGCTCCGACGATGCAGGAGAAAACTGGACACAGGCTACGACCGACCCGCGCGCCTCCGGACGAATCGGAGGGGGCGATCTTCCCATCCCGCGAATCGACCCGAAGAATCCTGATCTTGTTTATGTCGCCAGCACCGTGACGATGCGCTCCTCCGACGGCGGTAAAACATGGATGGGCTTCCGCGGCGCTCCCGGTGGTGACGACTACCAAAACTTGTGGATCAATCCCATCAACGGCAACATTATTCTTCTGGTCAGCGATCAGGGCGCACTGGTCACGGTCAATGCCGGCGAAACATGGAGTTCCTGGTATAACCAGCCGACAGCGCAGCTTTATCACGCCATCGCCAGCAACACATTTCCTTATAAGGTTTGTGCCGGGCAGCAGGAGAGCGGTTCCGTCTGCATCTCGAGCCGCGGCAATGACGGAGCCATCACATACCGCGAGTGGCACCCCGTGGGCGTGATCGAGTACGGATACGTCGCGCCTGACCCGCTCGATCCGGACGTAATTTATGGCGGTGGCCGCAGCGAAGTCTCGAAGTTTCACTTCTCCACCGGCCAAACGCAGAACATCACGCCGATCCCGCTGCGGAGTGCGAAATATCGCACCAACCGCACCGAGCCGCTGATGTTTTCACCGGTCGACCCGCACACGCTCTACTACGCGACTGACGTGCTCTTCAAAACGACCGACGGCGGAAATTCCTGGCAGACCATCAGCAAAGATTTGACGCGCGAAACCCCAGGTGCGCCCGAGAGTGTGGGGAAACTTTATAACAAAGGCCTCGACAAGCAGCGCGGCGTGATCTATGCGCTGGCTCCGTCATTCAAGAACATAGCGACGCTCTGGGCCGGCACCGACGACGGCCTGATCTGGATCACCCGCGACGGCGGCAAGACCTGGAATAGTATCACTCCCAAAGATCTCACTCCCTGGAGCAAAGTCACACAGATTTCCGCCTCGCATTTCGATGAGCAGACGGCCTACGCCTCCGTCAGCCGTTTCCGCATCAACGACATGCATCCGTACATCTACCGCACACATGACAGTGGTAAGAGCTGGAAGCTGATCGGTGACGGTCTCCCCGACTTTGGCCCCGTCGATACCGTGCGGGAAGATCCCGTCCGCAAGGGCCTTCTGTTTGCAGGCACGGAAAATGCAGTGTGGGTTTCGTTCGATGACGGAGATCACTGGCAGTCACTGCAATTGAACCTGCCGCATACATCCATGCGCGATCTGTGGATTCACGACACCGATCTCATCGTCGCAACACATGGCCGTTCGTTCTGGATTCTCGACGACATTACGCCTTTGCGTCAGGCCTCGGCGGAACTTGTGAACTCAGTTCATCTTTTCACTCCGGCGGCTGCGATGCGCGTGCAGCGCGACAACTACACTGACACTCCGCTTCCGCCCGATGAGCCGATGGCGGCGAATCCGCCGGACGGAGCCGTTCTTGACTACTACTTGCCGTCAGCCGCGACCAACGTTTCCATTGAGATCCGCACTTCGGACGGTCACCCGGTTCGGCGCTTCTCCAACACGGACCCGCCCGACATCAGCGAAGAAGATTTGCGGAAACAGTTGATCCCGCTCTATTGGGTAAAGATGCCGCGCAAGCTTTCGACCGATGCGGGCATGCATCGCTGGGTATGGAATCTGCATTATCCCGCACCGCAGACCTCGCAGCACGACTATCCCATCGCTGCCATTCCGCATGACACGCCGCGTGCCCCGCTCGGTCCAACGGTCCTGCCGGGAAACTACACCGTGCGTCTCACTGTCGACGGCAAAACCCTCACCGCACCGCTAACGGTGAAGATGGACTCGCGCATCAAGACACCAGCTCTCGGCCTGCATAAAAAATTCGATGCTGAAACGAAATTGGCGGCGATTACGACACAGACCTCACGGGCACTTCAGCAGGGATCTTCCATTCGCGCGCAGATCGAGAAGCTGAAGGCACAAGCAGATGCTTCCACCAACGATGCTGTTCAAAGTTTTGAAAAAAAGATGACTGCTGTGATCGGCGCTTCTGGCGGCGGATTCTTCGCTCCTCCATCGGAAGAAGTCACGCTGAACCGTATCAACGGAGAAGCAGGCACTCTGTATCAGCAAGTGTGGCAGGCCGATGCCGAGCCAACGTCATCTCAGAATGCAGCGCTGGCAGGAATACAACAAAATAGTGCCGACGCTTTAAAACGCTGGACCGCGTTCACCGGCTCCGACTTGCCCGCGCTCAATCGTCTGTTGCGAGATTCCAAGGCTCCCGAAATCCGCGTGGAGACAGAAACGCAGTTGGAGGAACAATCGGACGAAGAATAAATCAGCGCATTTTAATGGGCGAGTAAATCGCAAGGCAGTCTGATTCTTAGCTAAGCAGGATGCAAGAACTTGCATAGCCGTCCCGCTCTTTACCACTTTTCTGCAATGCGAATGGCGAAGGTTCGAACAAATTTCTGCAAGATCGCTGTCTTGTTTCGAATGAATCCGGGGTATAATCCCGCCACTTGGGCAATTGCAGTTGCGGCCCTCTGAAAACCTGTGGACCAGTCTCAGTCCACGCCTGAAAGCCGAATTTTCAACCAATCCAAGCATCCTGATGAGGTCACGAATCATATGAAGTCCGTTCGAACCCTCGGAATTTCTCTGCTCATTTTGCTGCTGTTTGCCACCCACATCGTCGCTCAACAGCGCGCATTCAGTGCCGGTACATGGACGGCCATCAAGCACGCTCCCAGCGTAGCTATTGGACACACGATGCTTCTTCCCGATGGCTCGGTTCTCGCGCTTGCTTCGACTTGCAACGCGACAGGAAACTGGCTACGCCTGGTGCCCGATAGCACGGGCAGCTATGTCAATGGAACCTGGGTCGCTGCAGGCAATCTGCCCGCTGGCTACAACCCGACCTACTTTGCTTCACAGGTTCTGCCCTCAGGGCTGGTGGCAATTTTTGGCGGCGAATATAACGCCTGCAACAAAGTCTGGACGACACTCGGCGCCTACTACAATCCACAATCGAACAAATGGCTTCCATTGAATGGACCAGCCGGGTGGGCGACCATTGGCGACGCGGAAAGTATCACGCTGCCGAGCGGCCAAATGATGCTGGCCAACTGCTGCACCACTGACGAAGCGATTTTGACGCTCAGTGGAGGCATTGCGAGCTGGACCCCGACTGGTTCCGGCAAAGCTGATGCGAACGACGAAGAGGGATGGACCATGTTACCCGGCAATAACATTCTCGTCGTAGACGCGTACACCAGCGGCGGTTGCTGTGCGAAGGGCTTCCAGATCTACAACCCGAAAACCGGCGCATGGACCACTCCCGCCGGCAACACGGTTGTGAATCTCGTGGATGCAGCCTCCAGCGAGCTTGGACCAGGAGCTTTACTTCCAAACGGAACCGTTTTCTATGCCGGTGGCACTACCAACAACGCGATTTACAACGTGAAGACGGGAAAGTGGGCCAAAGCCCCGAGCTTTGGCAGCGGTCTCGACGCCGCCGACGGACCTGCGGCAGTGCTCCCCGACGGCAATCTGCTGCTCGATACCAGCCCTGGCGTCTTCAACAATGGCAGCGTCTTCTTCGAGTGGGACGGCACCGCATTGCACAAGACTTCGGCGCCGCCCAATGCTCCAGTCGATCCTTCCTATGCTGGCAATATGTTGGTTCTGCCTACAGGCCAGATCTTCTTCACCGACTTCACTACGAGCGTCGAGATCTACACGCCGACGGGAAGCCCGTGCACGGGCTGTGCTCCTACCATCACAGCGGTGGCCAGCACGCTCACCCACGGTAGCATCAACAACAGCATCCGGGGCACGCAGCTCAACGGCCTGACGCAGGGCTCCTACTACGGCGATGACAACCAGAGCTTCACCAACTACCCGCTGGTCCGGATCACTGACTCCAAAGGACACATCGTTTTCTGCAAAACGCATGGCTGGCACGGCTGGGTCGCGACTGGTCCCATTATCGTAGGCGTGCAGTTTGATATTCCATCGACCATTGCTCTTGGCGCGGCAAGTCTAGAAGTGGTCACGAATGGCATTCCGTCGCTGGCCGTAGCTGTAACGATCAACTGATTATTGAGCTTCGTGATACGGAGGCGCCGCGTTCATCGTGGCGCCTTTTCTTGCATCTGCTGCTAGAGACCTGCGACGGCTTTCTGCAACTGTATGGCGATTTGACCCGGTTCAGTCTCTGGCTCAAACCGCATCGGCTCGCCAATTTTCACCCGGATGCTCCACGGAGCGACAAACCACTTCCCCGCAGCCTTCGCTTCGTACAAGCCGTCAATCCGCATCGGCAAAACCGGAATGCCTAAATTCACCGCCAACAACCCAATCCCTGCGCGAAACGGATTCATCTTGCCATCGATCGTGTGACGCCCTTCGGGAAAAACAAGCACGCTGTAGCCGCGATCTGCGGCTTCTCCGGCGTAGGCGAAGCTGCGACGGAATCCTGCCTCGCGCGGCAGCGGAAAAAGATTTAGCAGAGAAACGCCGAGTGCCCACTGCATGCGGTCATAGATTCGCAAAAAGAAGTTTCTGTCTGGTGGCGGCGTGCGCAATGCTTCCAACGCTTCTCCACCAGTAGCTGTGGCGAGCCTGTGACGAAACCGCGCCGGAAGCGCAGTGAGAATGAAACCGGGATCAACGTCTCCCACGTGATTGCAAACCACCAGCAGCGGCCCGTTCACTCCGCGCAAGTTCTCACGCCCTTCGATCCGTGGCCAGCCCAGCAGAATGATTGCCGGACGCATCAGCAGATAATGCGCCAGCCAGCGCAGCCACGTTACCGGCCAGCGCAGCGTCCAGCGCGGATAGTGATACGCCGTACCCGAGGCCGCATCCCCGCGTAACATGCGCTCGAGATCGCCGATAGTCCGCACCGCACTGAAGCGCGTTTCACTGAGATCGACCTGATAGCGATCCTCGACGGCGCTCAACAATTCCACACGATCCAGCGAACTCAGGCCGAGATCGGAATCAAGACTTGCATCGCTCCGTAGATTTACAACCGCGCGTCCGGAAACTCGGGCGATTAAATCAGCCAGAGGATTACTACCACTGCCATTTTTTTGATCTAGTTTCTCGATATGGGTGCTCCACCCCTTCGGCTCGCTGCACTCGCTCAGGGCAGGCTCTTCGCGCTTTTCGAAGGGTGGGGATTTTCGGAATATCTCATCCCGTACTCTCTCGGCGATCACATTTCGCCGCGCTTTCTGTGTGCTCGTCCGCGGAAAATCCTCCTGCGGCCATTCCATCCACATCCGCATCCGCTGATACTCCGCCAGCGATTGATTCGCCCGCTGGACAACGTCCTCTAGCCGCGCATCATCTTCGTGTACATCCCCATGCAGAATTACCACCGCGCACGGCTCAGCATTTCCGCCACGCTCCATCCCCACGACCACGCAATCCTTCACCTCCGGCTGCCGGCGCAACACCGTCTCCAGATCCTCGGGATACACTTTCATTCCGCCTGGCGTTACGATGACATCTTTCTTTCGCCCCTTGAAATAAAGATTCCCAGCCTCGTCGAGCGCACCCACGTCGCCGGTCCGATACCAGCCTTGCTCATCGGAAACGGCGCCCGATACTCCCTGCACTCCCTGCCCGTTCCAATACCCCGAAGCCACGCCCGCGCCACGCACCAGAATCTCACCGTCGTCGGCCAGCTTCACCTCGCGCCCTGGCAGCACCTTGCCAATCGATCCCTTGCCCAGCTTGAACGGATGATTCACGCTGACCAGCGAAGTCGTCTCCGTCAGTCCGTATCCCTGAATGACCGCGTACCCGAGCCGGCCCCAGAATTCTTCGGTCTCGCCGTCGAGAGCCGCGCCGCCGGAAATCATCGCCAGGAACTTCCATCCAAACTGTCGGCGAATCGAACGAAAAGCCCACCAGCGTCGCAGGAAGTGCTGGTCTTTCGAGGCGATGAAACGGCGACGGAAAGCTATAGCTTCGCCGCGATCCTCCAAATCACGTTCAACTTTCTGCTTCAGCGCCTGCAACACCCGCGGCACACTCACCAGCACCGACACGCGCTCGCGCCGGATCGTATTCACCACTTCCGACGGCTTCAACTCGTCCTGAAAGATCACGGTTCCGCCCAGCAGAGGCGGAAGAAACATTCCCAGGAACTGTCCAAAGACGTGACTGAGCGGCAGCAGATTCAAAAATCGCAGCGGATGCACCAATCGCTCATATTTCAGATAACCCTGCATCTCGCGCTCGACCGGTGCGATATTCGCCAGCACGTTGCCGTGCGTGATGACAACGCCCCGAGGCTCGGCCGTCGTGCCGGAAGTAAAGACTATTTGCAAAGTGTCGTCAGGACTGAGTGTGGTGGGAACAGGTGATGGCGGCACATCGCGTGGGCGATCTCCTAGAGTATGCCCTACGTCTTCAAGTACGAACGTTGGCACAGAAAACCCAGAAGCCGCGCACTCGTTTACATGCCGCCGCGAAGCTACGAGGAGTTTCGCCCGCACCTGCCGCAGCACTCGCACGGCAAAGTCCGTGGACGCCGCATTGTCCATCGGCACGACGATCACGCCGATCAGTGCGCACCCGAAGAAAGCCGTGACCCACTCGGCGCAGTTCTCGCCCCAGAGCATCACCCGGTCGCCCTTTGTGATTCCGCGCGCTTCGAGCATGCGGGCAAAGGCAAGGGCCATTGCCTGCACTTCGCCGTAAGTAAATAATTCCGTACGATATCCGCGGCGCTGGCGATAGGCACACTCGTGTACATGGGCGCTAAAATTTTCCGAGAAAAACTTTGCTAGTGATTCCCACATGACGGTGGAGGCGGGCTGAACCCAACCTCAAGTCTAGTAGAACTGCCCGGCAGGGGAGACGGAAGCGGACAGTTTTCAAACTGCGACATTCGGCGACCTAGTAGGTCGGTCACTCAAGATTGTGATCCGGAATCATTATTTGTTCGGCCCAATCATCGAAGCTGGAATAGATCCGGCAGGATGGCCACGCAGGCAGCTCAGGACCTCGTCGCCACGTGAGATGAACAACCGCGACGCGACCGTCATGCAGCTTGAAAAGGACGTCGTCGGCCAGCCGAGATTGAGCGATCGGAACAAGGACCGCTTGATGCAGCGGATGGCCGGGAGAAATCTCCACAAGCGCCTCGCGAAGCAGTTGCTGTGCCTGCTCTGCGTTGACCGGACGCCAAGGTTCCAGAAAGATAGGTGGTGGGGAATCCATATTTCTATTCCCGTCCTACCCCCAGCGCATCGGCAACACGATTGATGTAGTTGAACCACGACGCGATCAGCGTGATCTGTAAAATGCCGCGGTCGTCGAAGCCAACCTTGCGCAATCCTTCGATGTCATCCTTCCAGACTTTGGTCGCGTCCTTGGTCAGCTTGACGACGTAGTCGAGCATCACGCGATCCTGTGCCGAGATTGGCGCGGTGGCGTAATCCTTTTCCAGAGCCTCGACTAATGCCTTGTCCAGCGTCACCCTACGCAGAAACTCTGCGTGCGACTCAATTCAATACACGCACTGGTTGGTTACCGAGACCATGGTGGCGATCATCTCGTGCTGGGCGCGGCTGAGCGGCAGGTCCGGAGACATAAGCGCGCCGAACGTGGCGAAGGCGTGATAGAGCGCGTCCGGAATCAAAGTGTGCGATCCCACTATCGACGACGCGCCCGACGGATCGGGATGCACTGGCGTGGCGTACTCTTTCGGATAGAGCAGCTTCTCGTCTTCGATTGCCTTGCGCAGCTTTTCGTCGGCTTCAGCGAGTGAAACGGTTCGAATCCAAGTCATGGCTGCTCTATCCCCTGTGATCCTTAGAATTTTCCAGGAAAGATACACTGTGCTCGCCCTACGCCCTATAGCACATTCATACTAGAAGCGATTCAAGGCTAGGCACATTCTCTCTCTTTGGCGCAAAATGCAGCTTCTCGGGAGCTACAACGAATCTCGATTCCGGGCTGAGTTGATCGAAGCGCCAGGCTAGTAGCGCGTGGGAAGGTGGGTATTCTTGCGATCCTGCTTGATCATTTTTTGCTGCGCCTTCTTCTGCGCCTTTAGATATTTCTTCATCGCCTTGGCCTGCTTCTTCTGCATCTTGCGATCCGCACGCGACTGGGCCGTAACATTCTTCGTACCAGCATAAGCAGGCAGGCACACGCTAACGCCAAAGCAAACAACGAGAATGGCCGCAGCCAGTTTCTTCACATTCATAGAACGTTAGCCAGCCAAATTACTTGCGCTGATTCTAGCAATAACCGTGTCACAACCCAAGCATCGCGAAAGGACACCGGCACCTGCAAAACCGCCACCCCTATTTCTATGAGAATTGTCATGCGGAGCGAAGAATGAGGGCCGCGAAACGCGGCCCTCATTCGCAGTCGAAGCATCCCTACCTGCATCCGGGCAGCCGTCATCGCAGCAACTTCCTCGCCAAAGCACACAATCGTGATGGGATGTGTCACCAAAACGGAAATCAACCACTGCACTTTGCGGTTCGAGCTTGAAGGAAACTTCGGTTTCTTCGATAGTACCGTTACCCTAGCCAATCGTGCTAATTACCCCAGACATGGCTCAAACTTCCTGAGAGGGAGTACCATGTCCGAAAACAAGACAAACTCTGATGCCGAGTCGCGAAACCAAGGAGAATCTTCTTCAGGCCTTCCTGGAACACATTCCCGATGGAGTGTACTTTAAGGACCGCCAGAGCCGGTTCGTTAGCATCAGCCGCTCGCTGGCCTTCCGCTTTGGTTTGAAAGATCCCGGCGACGCCATCAATAAGACCGACTTCGATATGTTCAGCGAAGAGCACTCTAAGCAGGCCTTCGCCGACGAACAGGAAATCATCCGAACCGGCCAGCCCATTGTGGAAAAAGAAGAGAAGGAGACTTGGCCCGATGGTCACGAATCCTGGGTGCTGACTACGAAACTGCCACTTCGCGACCACCAGGGAAACATCATCGGCACAATGGGCATCTCGCGCGATATCACGGAGCGCAAACGCGTGGAGCGGGAACTTCAGGAATACCGTACCCGCCTGGAAGACCTGGTTGCCAGTCGAACGGCCGAACTTCAGCGTGCGAACAAATTACTCGAACAGGACATCGCCGCCCGCAAAATCACCGAACAGGAACTCGCCTCAAAAGCGGAGGAACTCGCTGCGTCGAATGCGGCGCTAGAGAACCTTTCTCTTATCGACGATCTTACTGGGCTCTATAACCGCAAAGGATTTCTCGCGCTCGCTGAGCATCGCGCAAAACTCTCCCTGCGGGGCAGTGAACCTTTTTCCGTCGCCTTCATCGATCTGGACGGACTGAAACACATCAATGACACGTTCGGTCACGAGATGGGCAATCGCGCTCTGGTTGAAACCTCTAATATTCTCAAGGAAAGCTTCCGGCAGTCTGATGTCATTGGCCGACTCGGAGGAGACGAGTTCGCCGTGTTCATCGTTGAAGCTGACGAAGGCCAGACAGCCGGTATTCTCTCCAGAATCCAGCAGCATCTCGATGCCTGCAATGCCCAGCCCGGCCGCCGCTATCCTTTGTCGTTTAGTATCGGGATCGTTTTTGGCGCTTCTGCGAAAGACTCAAACATCGAGACTCTCCTCGGAAGAGCCGACGCCCTGATGTATCAACAGAAACGAAACAAGGCTTCTTCCGCGAGGACAGCGCTCGCGCACGGCAGTGATTCCCACGATGAATCATGATTTAAAAAAGGCACCGGGGGAAACCCGGCGTCCATGAGAAACGACTCGAGATTACGACGTTGCGATAAGGACGGTTACCGTCGTAAGCCGCAGACTCGCTGGCGGTTTGCTCTAATTTCCACAGAGCTTTCGAGTTCCTATCATGTCTCGTTGTCAGTATTGTCGCTGCGAAGTCCCCGGCCTCGCCACACTATGCGACGAGTGCTTCGAGAAGGGCTGCGACCGGATCGCGCACCCAACGCCTTGGTGGCAACGCTTCCGGCTGACGTACAACAGCCTGTGTGTTTTTCTGTTCGTCTTCATTTACGTTTATATAACCACTGCGGTCAACCGTGACAATCATCCGACGATGGTGGGGTTGGTCGTACTCGCACTGATCCTCGCAGCGGGTTTGATCCTCATCGCTTTCGCCTTTAGAGATTCGCATAAGCCCAGAGTGGCGCATCGCGGCCTATACTCCTTCCTGATCCTATTCCTGTATTTCTTTTTTCGCCTTTGGCAGGTTTCTTCATACCATCCGCTTCCAAACCCGGAGTTGTGGGCGTTCGTGGCTGCAACGATCGCAGGGATTGTCGAAAGCTTCAGAGCCGATCCGGGCCGAACTTCAGGATCACAAAATAAGGCGCCGGGGGAATCCGGCGCCTTCGAGAAGAACTCGCGAGATGCGGTCTAGCGAGGTCCCTACCAAAAAATCTATCTTGAAAGTGGGTGCCCCATCCTAACCGCGTTCTTTGCGGTTAGGGTGGAATCTAGTCACTTGCTCTCCGCCACTCCTGGCGACGGAGTTCCAAAGTCTCGGCGATTGTTCGCTGCTGTGCGCGCAACCTTCGCGGACGGCTGGTTCGATGCTGCGGCTCCATAACGCTCCAGCAGCACCGGCGCCATCGTGTTCTCGGCTTCTTTCACGAAAATCATCTTGTTCTCTGAAGCCATATCGATGCGGACAAAATCTCCCAGCTTCACCTGCCCGGTAGCAACCAGATTCGCAAGCGGGAATACGAGGTTCCGTTCGATCGCGCGCTTCAAGTGCCGCGCCCCGTACCGTGGATCGGTGCCTTCCTTCAGCAAAAACTCCTTCACCGCCGGCGTGCAATTGAAAACAAACTGATTCGTGCCCGCAGCCATCAGCACGCGCTGCTGCACCATGCCTAGCTCAATGTCCAGAATCTGTGCCAGATGTTCATCGCGCAGCGTCTTGAAGACCACCGTCTTGTCGATGCGGTTCATGAACTCCGGCGTAAACTTGCGCCGCGCCGCTTCGACCGCCGTGCGCTGAATCTTGTCGTCAAACGACTCATCAACCTCGACCACTTTCGGCGCGAATCCGAACCCGCCGTCGACAAGGTTCATCATTTCGCCGGCGCCCAGGTTCGAGGTCATGATGATGATGCACTGCGACAGATCCACGCGCCGGTTGTCGCCCAGCGTCAATGTGGCCTTGTCCAGAATGCCCAGCAACAGCTGCCAGAGCGAGTCGCTCGCCTTCTCGATTTCGTCAAAGAGCAGGATCGAGAGCTTCAGCTTCTCGGTAAACCATTGATTCAAAGCTTCCTGCGTCAGCAGCGGGTGCGTCTCCCGGTGTCCCAGATATCCCGGAGGCGAGCCGATCAGCTTCGCAATCTCATGCGAGTGCTGGAACTCGGCGCAATCAATCTTGATGCAGGCCCGCGCGTCCCCAAACAGCGCCTCGGCCATGGCCTCGACCACACGCGTTTTACCCGACCCGGTCGGCCCCAGGAACAGCAGGTTCCCCACCGGACGCCCCGGCGCATTCAGCCCGGCCAGAAACATCTGATAAATCTCGACCACCTTCTCGACGGCCGCGTCCTGCCCGACGATGCGGCGGCGCAGAGCGGATTCAAACTCTCCAGCATCGTTGCTGCGACGGTTCGGATCGAGCACTGCGGCGAGGTTCGTTCTCATAAATTGATTGCCCTGGCTTACGGACATCTTTCCTTTCATTAGGCCGTTTTCCCCGGCTCTTTTCGGCTTTATTCCGGACTTTGTGGGCCCTTACCCCCGTAAGTAGGCCCACCTTCTGGAAGCGTCGTACAACTTCAGCCAGATCCCTCTCGCTCCCAGACTGTGGCGCGTCCGGTTGGTTGAGAATAAGCAAGCCTCAGGCCACGCACCGTCCATTTCCCAGCCGCGGAATAACTCCTGCATCCTTCGAGAGTTAGCGTGTTCTAATCCTTAGTTAGCCACAGCGGATTCCACCCTCTGGGAAAGATAAGAGAAAACCTTTGCATCATCGGGGAAGGAACGTGCACCGGTAACCTCTGGAGCGAGTACCGAGTTGCGAGTGCGGTACCGAGTCCATGAAGTTTCCGCGAGGACACAGAGACACATAGCGATTGACACAGTTCCCTGCCTCGTAGCTGGAAAGCTGCTATGAGAAGCGCTTCAGTCTTAATGAGAAAGCCACAGCAGGCTCAAGCAACGGCCTTTGGTATCCGACATGCAAATTTAGGAATCGCGGTGGGGTCGACGCGAACACGTGCCGTCAGCAGAAATATGTAGCCCTGAGTACTAGGTACTGGTCCTCGGGACTCGCAACTCGGGTTTCGCGACTCGCTCGGTACTCACTTCGTCAACCGTCCGTGGACACACGTAACTAGCGGCTTAACCCAAGCCGCCGTTACGATCTGAAATAGAACAATTAGAAGTAGATAGCATCAAAATAGAAACGATTTGCGGGAGGAAAAACGCTTGCGCCTTTCGTCGCTTCGCATCATCAGTGGAGTTTCCTGTCTCTTTTTCGGGGCAGCCGCCTGGAGGCTGGGCCCGCATTCATCGTCTGGCTTCGCCGCGCAGGCGCAAACCGCTCAAGCGGTCCAACCGGCGGTGGCATCGCAATCTGCCACTCAAACGCCGCAGTTGCAGCCAGCCAGCGTCACCGGCGCGCCCAAGTCGATGATCCCTGATCCCAAGTCGGCCCCTGTCGGCACCGAAATCTACACTGCGAAGCGCGGTGAAAGCATTCCGACCGTCGCCCATCATTATTTAGGCTGCACCGGCTATCTGACGTCCTCCGAACTCACTGACGCCATCCGCGCCACGAACCACAAGTCAGAAGCGTCAAACATTCTCAAAGCGAACGAACAGATCGTCATCCCCGGCATCCTGCCCGCGCCGATCGTCGAGCACACCATCCCGGTCCCGAAAGACTTTGAAGTCCGCGCCATCTACCTGACCGGAGTCATGGCCGCCAGCGATCACGGCATCCGCATTATTAAGCACTGGCGTGAGGTTGGCGGCAACGCCGTGGTCTTCGACATCAAAGACTCTGACGGCAGCGTCAACATTCCTTTCGAACACCCGCTGCTCGGCGAGCACAAGGTCTACATTCACGACGTGCCGAAGTTCGTGCACTTCCTTCATCAGCAGAACATGCACGCCATCGCCCGCATCGCCATGTTCCGCGACGAGCATCTGGTGGTGAACCATCCCGAACTCGCCGTCCAGTCGCGCAAGAATCACACCGCATGGCGCGAAAACGGCAAGCTGGTTTGGACCGATCCCTCGAATCCTAAAGTTCAGGACTATGACATCGCGTTGGCGAAGCACGTCGCCCAACTCGGCGTCGACGAAATCCAGTTCGACTACGTCCGCTTCCCCGCCGAAGGCGATCAGAAAGACGCGCAGTTCGTATTCCAAGGACAGCAACCAGATCCCGCGCAAGCGGCAAATGAAGTAGCCAGCAGCGACAACGGAACATGTGGCGACGGGCGCCCTTCGACAGGCTCAGGGCAGGCTCTCGCCCGTCCCGCCAAAGCGAAGCGAGGCGGAACTGTCCCAACCGCCGGCACCAAAGCCTCCGCTCCTGAAACAAAACCCTGCAAAGCAGGCCCCCGCGGCCCACAGCGCACCGACGTCATCACAGCCTTCCTGAAAAAGGCCTACGCCGAGCTCCATCCCACCGGCGTGTTGCTCTCGCTCGACGTCTTCGGTGTAATGGCCTGGCAACGCCAGGTTGATCTCTCGCACACCGGCCAGGACATCGTTGGTATGGCCCATTACTGCGACGTGCTCAGCCCGATGATCTATCCTTCGCACTTCTTCGGCATGGACGGCATCGCTCACCCCGGCGATGAACCTGCCCACTTCATCGGCGAATCCATGGACCGCTTTGAGCTCATCACGAAAGGCTCAGGCGTCGTCATCCGCCCGTGGCTGCAAGCCTTCCACTGGCGCACGAAGACCTATTCGCCTGAATACATCAAGATTCAGGTGGAAAACGCCCGCGCCAAAGGCGGCATCGGATTCTTGTTCTGGAACGCCGCCAACGACTACTCCAAACCCTATGAAGCGATGCCGGAGATGAAAGCTGTAGACCAGAAGGAAGCGAGCAAGCCGAGATATTTCCGCGGTGACGAATTGCCGGCGACCGCCGTGCGCGCTTCGCTGACACCTGCCAACTGAGCGTCGTTTGAATAAGGACGCGGCCCAAAACGCGCGTTAGAGAGCTTATCCTCTGATCTTGTTGGGGCCGCCCTCGCTTACTAGAAAAGCGCTTTACCCAGCACGAAGGGTGTTCGGGACCGGACATCCAACCCCGCTTTCGGACAGAACGCCTGAGACCTAGGCCAACCGCTAAGCCCTAACTCCCTGTATTTTCAACGCTAGCTGCTACCTCCAACTTGGCAACGCGAATGTATTTCCGGGTTAACGATGAAGTGTGCTCAACTCATCAGCCAGCGTGCTGAAATCGGAGTAAAGAATCTGGGGTTAGCAATCGAGGGGGGTAAATAATGCGAACTCTCATGAGAAACGTTGTTTACGGCCTGCGCATGTTGCGCAAGAGTCCGGGTGTGACAGCGGCTGTGATCGCCACGCTGATGCTTGGCATCGGCGCCACCACGGCGATTTATACCGTGGTCTATGCTGTGTTGCTCGCGCCCATGCCCTACCCGAACCCCGATCAGCTGGTTATGGTCTGGTCAAAGGTCAATGGGGGCCGCAACCCCATGACGGCCGGAGACTTTCTCGATTGGAAAGAGCAGAACCACTCGTTCCAGCAACTCGCTGCCTTCACCGGGTCCACTGTGAATCTGGCCACGCAGGACCAGCCCGAGCCAATCGATGCCCTGCGCTGCACGCCCGGCTGGTTCGACATGCAGGGGATCCGGTTTTTCATGGGACGCGATTTTCGTCCTGAGGAAGGAATACCAGGCAAAGACCACGCCGCCGTTCTTACTTATAAGTTGTGGGACCGGTTGGGCGCTAGTCGCAATATTCTCAACCAGCCTGTACGGATCGACGGCGAACTCTACACCGTAGTGGGAGTGTTGGCGCGGGGCGTAGGCGATCGTTTTACCTTTGAAATAGCGGTTCCGCTGGCCTTCACCCCGGCGCAGATCAATCACGACTACCACTGGCTGATGACCATGGGACGGATGAAGTCCGGCGTAACGCTGAAGCAGGCGCAGGCCGATATGGACGCCGTTACCAGCCACATAGCCATCGCATATCCCGATACCAATAAGGGGTGGAGCGCGTCGGTTGAGCCGCTGCAGAATGACTTCCTTCCGCCCGAGCGCATTCGCAATCTCTGGCTTCTCCTGGGCGCAGTCGGATTTCTGCTGCTGATTACCTGCCTCAACATCGCCAACCTGCTGCTGGCTAAGGGCGCGTCCCGGCAGCGAGAAATTGCGATTCGCAGCTCGGTAGGGGCCACGCGCGCGCGAATCTTTGGTCAGTTCCTTACCGAAAGTGTGATTCTCGCTCTTCTCGGCGGCGCACTTGGTGTGGGACTCGGCGCGGGATTACTGCGCGCCATTCTCAGCATTGTGCCCGACGGAATATTGCCTTCCGAAGCCAATTTTCACCTGGACGTTCACGTTCTAACTATCGCCCTGATCGCAACTACGCTTGCCGGTCTGCTTTTTGGTTGTGCGCCAGCCTGGTACGCCTCGCGGGTGGATCCTGCAGAATCGCTCAAGGATGGCGGACGCTCCGGTACAGGCTCCGGCAGTCATCGATTGCGGCGAGCGCTCATCATAGGCGAATTCGCGCTGGCCTTATCGCTGCTGGCAGGCGCTGGTCTGGCATTGCATAGTTTTTGGAACCTCACGCGCGTCGATCTCGGAGTGCGCACCGATCATGTATTGACCTTCCGGCTGGTGCAACCCGAGGGCAGGTTTCAAAACCCCGAGCAGATGTATAGCTACAACCAGGAGATGTTGAGCGCGCTCCGTTCCGTGTCGGGCGTTTCGTCGGCCGCCAGCGCGACGGGCATGCCGCTGCGCTTCCATAGCGACGGCCTCACATTAAAAGTGGTCGGTCAGACGTATGCCACGATCTCACAGCAGCCGGGCGCGGGGTTTCAATCGATTTCACCGGACTACTTCAAAACCTTCGGCATCCGGATGATCCAGGGGCGCACGTTCACCGAGCAGGACACGGCCACCAGTGTGCGCGTTGCAATTGTGAACGAAGAATTCGCAAGTCGTTTCCTGAAAGGAATGGACCCGCTCCAGCAACGGCTGCTGATTCAGCAACTGATTCCCGGCTCGCCGCAGATCGGCCCCGAAGTGGAATGGCAGATCGTCGGCATTTGCCACAATGTGAGGTATGGAGACTTCCGAGACCAAAATCCTGAGATCAACGTTCCCTTCGCGCAGTCGCTCTCGCCAAATGTAACCATTGGCGTGCGCACGGCTGAGGATCCTGCGGCGATGAGCAGGACGATCGCTGCAGCCGTGCATTCTGTGGATTCGCAGATCGCCTTAGCCAACCTCCGCACCATGGATCAAGTAAGAGAAGAATCCCTCGGCGAAGACCGATACACGATGATTCTGTTTGCCGGCTTCGCAGCTGTCGCTCTGTTGTTGGCGGCGGTGGGCATTTACGGGCTGATGGCGTTTGCCGTCTCCCAGCGAACCCAGGAAATCGGCCTGCGGCTGGCGCTCGGCTCGGGCAAGCTGCGTGTGATCTGGCTCATCCTGAAAGAAGCGTCGCTGCTAGCGGCCATAGGCCTTGGGATTGGCCTCGTGGGCTCGATTCTCGTAGGCCGCACGATGCGCACAACTTTATATGGTGTCGCCGCTTTGGACTTCGCCGTGATCGTATCCGTGGCCGTGCTCCTGTTTTGCACGGCCTTGCTCGCGTCGTATCTGCCAGCGCGGCGGGCGGCCGCGATTGACCCGATGCATGCATTGCGCACCGATTAGCCGGTGCGCAGAACGCGATTTTGGGTGGTGCAGCGCTTTCAGCGCTGCGATCAGAAATCACTTTTTTGGGAAGTTTGGGTCGTTCTTGATCTCGCGAATCTGCTGGATGTGCCGCTCGGCGTGAGTAGAGATTTCCAGCATCCACTGCCAGCTATCGATCACCTCTCCGTACTCTCCAAAGCTGTGGGAACGCAAGTCGTCATTGGTGGTCTTGATGTATTCGATCATCGTCGCGCGCAGCGCCTGAAATTTCTTCAGGGCCTCGCCCAGATCCTTGTAGGTGTCAACCTTCTCGTGTCCGCCGCCGGTCTTGGTATGCACCACGCGATCGATGCCGTACCACATGATGTCGGCGTCGGTGGCCGACGATTTCTTGTCCTTCATATCCGGGGCCGCCTTAACGGCTTTCTGCAGTTCGCGCCAATAGTCGGGTTCGGCCACCGCAAGATGAGAAACAACTTCCCGTATGCTCCAGCGATCCGGCGAAGCCTTGTACTCGAGTTGCGCCGGAGACAGCCCATGCACCAGTTCGGCCACCATTTGAGTCGTCATCTGGAAATGCACCAGCAGGTGTTCGCGGTCCATGTCCGTCATCGGAGCTGCGAACAGTCGAACCGTCAGCCCTAGAACCAGCAACGGCGAAAGTCGAAGGATTTTCATAGTGACGGGGATGGTAGCAACCATCTTCTGGGAAATTTTCGCCGTCGGGACGATCGGCCGTAAATGAGGTCCCATCACACGCCGGAACTTGACGGATTGCTCATCCTTACCGTCCCGCCGCCTTCGCCCTCTTCTGACTGATCGCCTCGGTGATGATCTTCTCCACCGTCGCCAAATCAGGCGTGCTGTCGATCACCACATCTGCATAGCGCTTGCTCGGCAAACAATAGCGTTTCGCCGCTGGCAGCACGGTATTGTCCCATTGCCACTTGATGAATTCCGCCGTGCGCTGCCGCTCGGTAATGTCCCTCACTTTTCGCCGCCGAAAGCAAACGTCGTCCGGCGCTTCCAGATAAATCGACAGATTGTAGTGCGGGCGCAGTTCGACAAAATGCAGCGCCAGGATGCCCTCCACAATCAGCAGCGGCTTTGCCACAATATGTTCCGTGCGATTCACGCGCAGATGCTGTGCGAAGTCGTAGATAGGAGCCTCAATGCCATGCCCCGCCGCAAACTTGCGAATGTGACTCTCCAGCAGCGCCGCGTCGGTTGCATCCGGCTCGTCGTAGTTGCGCCGCGAGCGGTCCTCGAACGACATATGGTTCACCGCAACCGCGTAAGTCTCCATCGAGATGACGTGCCCGCCAAGCCTCGACACCACGCTCCGGGCCACCGTCGACTTGCCACTGCCCGACGGCCCAGCCAGTCCGAGGACGAACACATTTCCCTGCATTGACAGCACTCCTACGAGTCATCAGATGACGCTTTAAGAATACCGTCCGCGGACCGCTTTTTCGCATTCCAAAGCCGAGTCTTTGGGTCATGCCCATATGCATCCGCATTTCGCACAATTCATATTGCAGGAACAGCCACTCGTCGCACTCTCACCGCCATTCATCCCTTTTTACAATTCCCTCCAACAACCTGAGGTAAAATCCCACCCGCTCAGTTTTACCCGCCCGCCATAGAACTTTCTGGAGGTACACTCGCATGACCCGCCTGCGCTTCGCCGCCGTCCTAACTCTACTCATATTCGCCGTCCTGCTCCTGGCCGGCTTCGACCACGATCACCACCGCGCCTTCTGGTCACAATGGGGACGCGATGCCCAGCACACCGGTCGCGTCGATGTCCGCGGTCAGCCGCTCAATCACAAACTCGCCGACATTTTCTACGACCCCTTCGTCGAGCAGGAAAAAGCCGAGAACGCGACGATCTTTGGCGAGGCGGTATTGAGCGCGCACTACCAATCCACGCTCATTGATGGCGACAGCTTCTACATGATCCAAAAGTCGGGAACCTATCCTTCCTGCAATCCGGTAGGCAATTGGTTCAACGGTGCCAACTGCGGACCTAATGCATGGGGCCAGTTGAACTGGAATGTCGCCCGCTATGACTGGGAAGACGATAAGCCGGTACGTGCCTGGATGTTCGCTACCGACTGGAAGCCTGAGCCCAACGCCACCAATCCTCCTCAGGGAGAAATCGGCCTCATTGGTTGGGAGCCAGTTTTTCATCCCGCGCTGACACGCGGACATCTCTATGTCCCCGGGGCAGGCGGCACCATCTGGAAGGTCGGGCTCCACAGCGGAAACGCCGAAAGTCACATCAATCCCTTCGCGGGCACATCCGCCAATCCTGCTAACACCTTCGTCTCCAGCCCTCTAACCGCCAGCGACGGCGACATTTACTACAACGTCCTCGAACTCGCCTCCGGCCCGAGCCCGTGGAACGGGACGGATATCGTCAATGCCTGGTTAGTCAAAGTTCGCCACGACGACTCGTTCGCGATCGTGACCTACAAGACACTCGTACCCAACGCCCCGCCCGCAACGTCCACCAACTGCCCCGCAACTTTTTTCGACCCGACGACATTGCCTTGGCCTCCCAGCCCATCCGCCAAGCCGCCGTTTACTGTGCTATGTGGATCGCAACGCCCGCCGGTCAACCTGGCCCCCGCAGTCGCACCCGATGGCACCATCTATACCGCCAGTGTCGCTCACTTCGATAGCATGGTTACCTTTTTCATCGCCGTTAATCGTGACCTCACTCCAAAGTGGGCTTCATCAATGCAGCATCGCCTCACCGACGGATGCGGCGTCCTGCTCCCGATCGCGCCTAACGGCGTAAGCAACGAGCCGAACTCCTGCCGCTTTGGCACCACCGTTGGCGTCGATCCCACCACCAACGCCAAGGGCTCGGCCGTCCTCACCGACCTCGCATCGTCGACTCCTACGGTGCTTCCCGACGGCTCCGTCGTGCTCGGTGTGCAGGACGACTACAACTACAGCCGCGGACATCTCATGCACTTCGACGCCAACGGCCACTTCCTCAATGCCTACACCTTCGGATGGGACTCCACTCCCGCCGTCTACGAGCACGACGGCACGTTTTCGCTCGTGATTAAAGACAACCACTACGCCTCTGGCGCCTACTGCAACCTCTCCAGCTTCAACACCAGCCCCGTTTGCACGCCCGTCTCGCCCGTCTTTTACGTCTCACAGATCGACCAGAACATGAACGTCGAGTGGTCGTTCCAGAACACCACCATCGACCAAAACCATCCCAACGGATATGAGTGGTGCGTCAACGCCCCGGTCATCGACCGCCACGGCATCGTCTACGTCACCAGCGAAGACGGCCACGTCTACTCCATCGATCAGGGACACTCCGGCGTCTTCACCACCCCGCGCCAGAAAATCTTCCTGCTCGAAGCCCTCGGCGCGGCTTATACGCCGATGTCGATAGGAGAAGACGGCAAAGAATACAGCCAGAACAACGGCCACCTCTTCGTAATCGGAAGGTGAGATGTAAAAGATGTGGAAGAGCAGCCCTTCAGGGCCGCGTTACGGAATCTCTCTCCAAGGCTTTGTCATCCTGAAGGCGCGCGCTTCTTGCGCGCCTGAAGGATCTCTGCACTCTTGTCCGACGCCGGAGGCTTCCGTTGTGTGGGATCGACGGTTGCGCCCTCAGCGGCTAAAGCCGCGTTTGATTCAGGCTTCTCTACGGCGCGACTGGAAGTCGCGCCCTTCCCGGTTGTGGCGCTCTTCGTGTCCGTGGTGGTGGCGAGTTGCGGAGTGGGTGCAGCTTCGGCGGAGGCACTGCGGCCCGATACTTCCGGGCCGCTCGGACGGGCAGGAGTGCCCGTCCCCACATGGCTAATTTCAGCACGTGCCGGAGCGGGGTAATTGGGGACTTCCTGGACCATGCTGGCGGTGTTGAGGTCGAAGCGGATACGGCGGGAATTTTTGACGGCGATGTGGAGAGCTTTGAGGATGAGGTCGGCGCGGCGGAGATCGATGGAGTTGCGGGCGATGGCGTTGATGACTTCCATGAGCGAGGACTGGATGGCCTCCTCGTTTTCGATGAGCGCGACGGGATGGAGGCGAGCTTCGGGCGGAGTCTGGATGCCGCGCAGCATGCGCTGATGGAAGTAACAGAACTCTTCTCCGCGAAGAGCAGGAGAGCCGCAGCGGACTCCAGTGACCTTGATGTGGGAACAGAGCTTTACGTGTGGCATGTCAGAATTCGGACCTCAGATCTTGGACTTCGGACGTCGGACTTTGGACCTTGGACCTCAGAAAAAATGTATACCTTGGAGCTAAAATCTTTGTTTCCTTTGAGATGCTAGAGCGAGATCTGCTTGTGTCCGGGCAAAATATTGAGCTAGAGGGAGTTGCAGGTAAAATATTATGGAATAAAGAGTTATTGGCGGCTTGGTATGGGGTGATAGATTCCCATTTTGGGAATGGCTGGTATTGCTTACAGCTAACTACCATGAGGCATTTTAACATCCATGGAGTGGATGGACTGTGGAAAGCGGGTGGTATGCGATTGGAGGAGTAAGAGATAAAAATATTTTGGGAGGGCTTGACAGGTTAGTTCTGCGCTTTTAATTCCCCACTACGGGTGGACGCTAAAGACCGTGCGCGGTTTTAACCATCCGTTAGCCGATAGGTGTCGTGTCCCAGGCCCCTGTCTTTAGCACCCCCGTTGCGTAAGCCGATGCCAGCTTGAGTGCGTCTGCTAGGGCTTTCGCAGAGTCGACCACCCCCGCAGCCGTCAGGTCCTGGACTGTCTGCGTTTCGGCGTTGAAGCCCATTTTTCCGTCTGTCGAGTTCAGGATTTCCTTTATAACCGCCTCGGGATTTTGGTGTTGGGAATTTTCTAGTATTTGTTTGATCGGTGCCGTCAGCGCCGCTGATACCACCTCGATCCCAATCTTGTCGCTTTCGTCCTTTGCGACCAGCTTTTCCAGCAGAGCCTTGGCACGACAGAAAGAAACCCCGCCGCCAATCGCGCACCCGTTTTCGATTGCGGATTGGCAGGAGTGCAGGGCGCTTTCTAACTTGTATCTCGCATCGGCTACCTGTTCGTCTGTGCCTCCCGGAGCTTTGATCACTGCGATCGCACCACCTAGCTTTGCCAATCGCTCGCGAAGCTTCTCGACTTCGATTTGGGCATTTGTCGTGCTTAGTTGGATTCTCAGTTGTTTGACGCGTTCTTCAACTTCTGCAGCTCGGCCGGCGCCGCCAATTATCGTTGTTCGGTCTTTTGTCACAATTACTTTTTGTGCTCTACCCAGGTCTGAAAGCTGAACCGCCCCTAGCGGGTACGCTGTTTCCTGGAGGAAGGCCTTCCCGTTCGTGAAGATCGCGATGTCCCGCATAAGCTCGGCTCTGTGGTTACCGGTTCCTGCAGCCTTAACAGCAACGCACGAAAGTATTCCGCGTATTTTGTTGACAACTAATGTGGCGAGAGCCTCCCCACCGACATCCTGTGAAATGATCAATAGGGGCTTGCCTGACTTCGCTATCTGTTCCAGTAGCGGAAGCAATTCCGCCATCGACGCGATAGAGCCCTCATAGATCAGGATGAAACAATTCTCGATAATGCACTCTTGCCGTTCAGGATCCGTCACGAAGGATAGCGATAGGTAGCCACGATCAAATTGCATTCCTTCTTGAACTTCTAGTCGAAGGTCCGCGTCTCCTGAAACGACTTGCACGATGCCATCTTTTCCAGCCCTTTTCAAAGCTTCGACTACGACGTTGGCAAAATCCTGATCAAATTTGCAGGCGCTCAAGGCTACGCCTCGCAAATCGTCGCCAGTCGTGGGCCTCGCTTCCGTCATTAGAGATGTGGCTGCCGTCTCCACGGCTCGTTGCATGCCCGACAGTACGCCCTTTGAATTATGCCCGGCGCGGAGGGCTGCATCTCCTGATTTCAACATGGCAGCGGATAGGAAAACCGCCGTCTTGGTGGCATCTCCAACGACGTCTAACACTTCCTGCGATAGCCTCGCCATCTGCTCCACGCCGTGCGCCTTTAAAGGGTCGCCCGACCTAATTCTCTGTGCTATCCGCGCTCCCTGACTGAATGCGACCTGCCGACCTATCTCTTGCATGGTTACGCATACACTCTTTCCTGCGGGCCCAAAGGCTGGAGCTAAAGACATACTTACTAGTTCCGCGCCCTGCGCAACATAGCTTCGAGCATCGTCGGATCGGACCAACCTGCCGATCCTCCCGCTCAGATTTAGGTCGAATGTGTCGTAAGGCCATGGAAGTTCCTCTTCTGCGCTAGGAACGGACATATCTTTTTTAAGCGTCTTGGTGATATCTTCTCTGAGCTTTTGTTCCCAGCCCGCTTCACGAATGTGGTACTCGATATATCGCAGGTGGCGGTAGTCGAACGGAACGTCCTCAGCTTTTTCCGTGATCAGCACTGTTGGAATCCCGAGCGTATGACAGATTCCGAGTTCGTAATTGACGTTTGGGTTCTTTCCAGTGGCGATTGCGACAACAGCTCTCGCCTTCCAGATGTGCTCCCAAACATCTTTCATTACTGCGCGAGTTCCATAAATGTCGTCCGCCTTTAGCGCGCTTAGCCCGGCTTCTAATGCCGCTGGCTTAATTATCTTCTCGAAATAGCCTAGGAAGGGTGCGCGCAATGGCAAGAGCACGAAACAGAGCTGGGCGTCGACCGAGGGACGAAAGACCAAGAGTGTTTCCTCCTTCCGAGAACATGAAATAGAGTACAGACGTAGTCGGCGTTTGAGGAAAGGTCAAAGGGGCCACGGCGTAGCCGTGACCCCCTCACGTTCGGCGTCCTTTGTACACGTTGAGGCTGTGGATTGCAAAGGGGAAAAGCGGGCGGCGGACTTCAGACCTTGGACTTTGGACCTCGGACTTCGGACCTCAGCGACGGCATCGTGTGGGTAGGGATCCTTCGATTTCGCTCAGGATGACCATACGAGGACATTGTCAACCGGGAAGGGTGCGACTTCCAGTCGCATCGGTCAAACGCCCACACAGAATGCGGCTTCAGCTGCTGAGGGCCCGCGTGTCCCGCCCACGAAGCTCGCAATCGATCCGACCCTGCCGAAGCCTCCGGCGGCGGACAAGAGTGCAGAGATCCTTCAGTCGCGCAAAAAGCGCGCTCCTTCAGGATGACAAATCGAAACCAACATCCGCGGCCCGATACAACTGGGCCGCATGGACAGCCCCTTCGACTACGCTCAGGGCAGGCGAGGGCGGCTGTCCCCACACAACCAATCCTTGCACGTTGGGCGGTTGTCCCTGGCGTGATTTCCGCTTTTGCGCGTCGGATATAATGGTCTGTAACGCGGGTGGGGTTCGCGCCTGTCCCCTGAGCTGCCCGGAGCAAAGCTTCCGCCTCGTTACCCACACTGCCCAAAAGCAGATTTCATCCTCGCAGTCACATGACACGCGGGAGAGAAAAGCGAAGGAGTCTCGATGGCCATCCAGAAGACCGAGAAGATCTGGCACAACGGCAAGCTGATCAACTGGGAAGACGCGACCATCCATGTGATGTCGCATGTAGTGCACTACGGCTCGTCGGTGTTTGAGGGCATTCGCTGCTACGATCCGCCGTCAGGGCCGGCGATTTTCCGCGCCCAGGAACACATGCAGCGCCTGCTCGACTCGGCCAAGGTGTACCGCATTGACGTGCCCTTCACGCGCGAGGAGCTGGTCAAGGGCATGGTCGAAACTGTGGCGCACAACGGTGTATGGCCATGCTACGTGCGCCCGATTGTGCTGCGCGGATATGGCGAAGCGGGCGTGAATCCCTTCAACTCGCCGACCGAGGTCTACGTCATCAATTATCCGTGGGGAAAGTATCTGGGCGGCGAGACTGAAGGCTGCGATGTGTGCGTCTCTTCGTGGACACGGCTGGCTCCGAATACGCTGCCGGCGATGTCGAAGTCGGGCGCGAACTACATGAACTCGCAGCTCATCAAGATGGAAGCGATCGTCAACGGCTACGTCGAAGGCATCGCGCTCGATATAAATGGATACGTCAGCGAAGGCTCGGGCGAGAATTTGTTTATCGTGCACCGCGACAAGCTGATTACGGCACCGCTGGGCAATTCGGTGCTGCCGGGGATCACGCGCGACTCGATTCTGCAGATCGCCCGCGACCTGAGTATCACGGTCGTCGAGCAGATGATTCCGCGCGAAATGCTCTACATCGCCGATGAGGTCTTCTTTACGGGCACAGCGGCCGAGGTCACGCCGATCCGGTCGGTCGACAAGATTAAGATCGGCAACGGCGCCATGGGACCCATCACGAAGGCGCTGCAGAAAGAGTTTTACGCGATCGTCCGCGGAGAAAAGTCGGACCGCCACGGCTGGCTGACGCCGGTTCCGGTTAGGAGCAAGCAGCCGGTCGGGGTTTAATCATTAACGCTTAATCTTTGACGCCGAGTTTTCGGCGTATAATTCACCGGCTTAGAGTTTGCCGGTTGGTGCGGTCATCTATGCCCGAGGGGCGCGGCATTTCAGCCAGCGCCCCTTCGGTCCGTTTTAGCCCGGTTCAAACAAAACACCCTCGAAGGAGAAAAAATATGTCTCAAGGCATGACTCCGGAATTTGCCCTTGGTTATCGCGCGATGATGCTGGATGGCGTCGTGCGCGAAGCGGAATGCACGAAGAAAGTGATCGCAGCAATCCCAGACGACAAATCTGATTACAAACCCGATCCGCAGGCCCGCTCGGCGAAGGAACTGGCGTGGCATCTGGCGAACAGCGACATTCAGTTCCTGGATGGTATCGCCGACCTGAATTTCGGCTTCGAAACACCCGAGCAGAAGCCGCAGACATCGGCCGAAGTGGTGGCGTGGTACGACGAGAACATCAAGCGCGGCGTGGCGCGCGTGCACGCGATGACGGCGGAGCAGTTGCTGACGCCGGTCAACTTTTTCGGCGTATTCAACATGCCTGCGGTGCTGTATCTGGGATTTTTGAACAATCACAGCATCCATCATCGCGGGGCGCTGGCTACGTATCTGCGGCCTATGGGATCGAAGATCCCATCGATTTACGGCGGCAGCTACGATGAGCCGTTCCAGCCGGCTGCTCCAGCGGAAGCCGCGGCGTAGGCCCTATTTATCGTCATATCAGAAAGGCCGCCCGTAAGAGCGGCTTTTTTTATTAGCTATTTTCCACACCAGACGATGTCGATGGGATATTTCTCGAGTAGGCGATTGGAAGTTAGAACGGTGAGTTCTTCGATCTGAGCTTGCGCGACGATCATTCGATCAAACGGATCGCTGTGATGACGAGGGAGGTCGTATACAGCTAACGCATGGGTTTGAGTTACAGGCAGCGAAAGAATACCCTGTTCGGTCAATCTTTTTGGCACGTAACGAGTGGGTATCTCAGGAAGATCAATCTTGCCGCTCTGGGTTTTAATCGCGATCTCCCACACGCTGGCAGCTGAGAAATAAATCTCCTCGCCACCGGCGCTTAGAATTTCTAGTCCCTTCCTACCAATTCTTTCAGTGGGGCCCACGCTCCAAAGCCAGACCATGGTGTCGAGCAGATATCTCATTTTTTCTTTCGTTTCCGTTTGACTGGCTCAAGAGGAGGAATCTCGCCGCCATAGAATTCTTTCAGGAGATCGTCCGGCAACGGAGCATCGAAGTCGTCGGCAATCCAAATACGCCCTTGATCCATTCCGAGGGGACGAGTTTTTCCTTCTGGTTTGACTGCCACCAAGCGGGCAATTGGGACGCCAGCGCGAGCGATAGTCACCTCCTCGCCAGCCGCGACTCGCTGCAACAGACGGGAAAGATGAGTCTTCGCTTCGTGGATGTTCACTTCCATACGCTTTATTGTGGACTAAGTCCATGGACTAAGTCCAGTGGTTTTTCATAATTCCGTACCCGAGATGGCTGATGAGAACAGAGGAAATGTGGTGCAGGTAGGGATGCTTCGACTGTGGTCGAGCAGCGCAAAAGCGCTGCTCGGCCTTCGCTCAGCATGACAACTGGAACAGGATTGGCCTTTGACTTTTTACTTTGTCTTGGTGTCGAGGCTCCAGGGGCCGGCGCCGAGTTGAGTGATGAGCAGTGCTCCGCCGAGCATCGCCAGATTCTTCATGAACATGATCATCTGCATCTGTTGCATCATCGGATCGGCGATACCCCAGAACTTGTGCATGGGCGTGACACCGATCAGGAAGAGAACAATCAGCCAGGCGCCAAGTTTGGCGCCGTAGCCTAGCAGAATCGAAAGGCCGCCCAGCAATGCAATCACGCCGGATAGCGGCACGAGGAACGACGCAAGGGGTACGCCTTGCGTCGCGGCGAAAGCAATGCTTTGGTGTGCGAAGTGGTTCGGGCCCGCCATCAGAAAGATGAGCGCGAAGAGCAGGCGTCCGAGAAGGACGATCGGCCCGGATAGCGCCGTTGATCGCGGAAATGATTGTGAGTGGGTAACGGTTGCGGTTGCCATATTTTCTCTCCTGTAAGCGAAATTCGTATTTGATCTAATGCATGAACGTAGCCGCCTTCGGGCGGCGAACCTCAGGGGCTAAAGCCCCGATTCCTTTCTGAGCGACTAACGCGGCGCTAAAGCGCACTCTTTCACAGATGCCGAGCTTCGCTCGACCGGACAGCCCCTTCGACTACGCTCAGGGCAGGCGAGGGCGGCTGTCCCTATATCACCTCTTACTGAGTGACTGGAATGCGTTCTCTACTCGCATGTTGTTGGATTTGTGCAATGGCCGCGGCGCGGGCTAGGTCTCCGGCTTCGCCGGGCTTCTGGTTTTCAGCGTGAATAAAGGTCACATTCGTTAGGCCGATGAAGGCGAGAATGTGGCGCAGGTACGGTTCCTGATAATCGAAACGCTCGGTGGGTGTGCCCGCGAGATATGCGCCGCCGCGCGAGGTAATGACATAGACCTTCTTCCCTTTTAGAAGACCTTGCGGGCCGCTCGCTCCGAAGAGCACGGTCTTGCCGACGCGGACGACCTGATCAATCCACGCCTTCAGCGGTGCGGGAATGGCAAAGTTGTACATGGGGCTGCCGATCACGATGGTGTCAGCGGCGAGCAGTTCTTCAACAAGCACATCGGAAACGGCGAGCGCCTTCTTGTGCTCAACGGTGTGGGCTGCGGGATTGGTGTGCATCGCCTGTACGAACTCGTCGGTGATGGGCGGAATTGCGGTAGTGGCGAGGTCGCGTTCGATCACTTGTCCGCCAGGATGTTCCTGCTTCCAGGCTTCGACGAAGCGCCCTGTCAGCTGACGCGAAACCGAGTTGCGCCGCGCACTGGAATCGATACGAAGTAGTTTCATGGAGACCCTCCTGCTGCTTCGGAAGAGTTAGATGTGGAAGATTTAATTTGGTTACTTTTAATAACTAATAGCTCTTTACAAATCAGTTATTTTAAAGTAACTTAGTAACAATATGGTACGAGCCTCACAAACCAAATCTCCCTGCGCAATGGGCGGACTGCTGGAATTGCTGACGCGGCCGTGGACGCTGCATATCCTGTGGGCCTTGAGCCACAACGGCCCCATGCGCTTCGGCGTGCTGAAGAAGAATGTGGATGGGATTTCGTCGCGCGTGTTGACGGAGCGGCTGCGCACGCTGGAGGAGGCACGATTCGTGTTCCGTAATTACGAGCCGACGATTCCTCCGGCGGTGACGTACGGGATTACGGAGCGGATGAAGGATATTGAGAAAGTGCTGGCGCAGTTGGAGGGGTTGGGGCGGAAGTGGCAGGCGGAGGGCGCGGGTGTTGGCGGTGGGCGGTGAGGTCTAGTTAGCGTAGGAGCGAAAGAGAGGGCGTGAGCGAGGGTAGGGATCCTTCGACTGCGATTGATCTTTGCGCTAGTGCGCGCAAAGATCAGTCCTCGCTCAGGATGACAACTATCTAGAAATCGGAAAACTCACGCGATATCCGCAGTACCAAATCATCAGACTTGCAATCCGCGCAGGTAAGGGACGCTGGCCTTCATCATATCCAGATTCATTTCGACGAAATAGTTCTTGATGCCTCCAGTTTTTGCTGCGGTGAAGATCTTCTTCCAATCGAGCGTGTCCTGACCGACGGGCATGATTTTCTTCGTGGCAGCAGACCAGCCTTGCACGTGCATGGAGATAAAGCGGCCGGGATATTTGGTGAAATATTCGGCAGCGTCGTAGCCCTGGCTGATGGTCGAAACCTGGAATTGGAATTTCACGAATTTTGGATCGAGAAACTGGAAGAGCACATCGTAGGTGCGCTTGCCATCGACCGTTGAGAGTTCGAATCCTTCGTTGTGAAGGCCCTGCTGGATGCCGGCTTTGGCGGCCTGCTCGCCCATCTTGTTGTATTCGTCGGCAGCGCGCTTCACGTCGTCCATCGTGGGCTTCTCGGGCCCATCGAGGCTGGGGACAAGCATCTGCGTGAGACCAACGTCTTTCGCCCAGGCAATGCGGTCCGGCTGATTTTCACGAAGCTCTTTGATGCTGAAGTGAGAGCTGATACAGGTGACGCCAGCGTCGCTCAGGATTTTCTTTAGCTCTGCGCTTTTGTATTTGGCGAGGCCGCCGAAATCGTTGTCGGCGTAACCAACGGGCGAGCACAGTTCGATGGATTGGAAGCCAGCGTCGGCGAGTTGCTTGATCGTGCCGGGGAAATCCTGGGCGATCGATTTGCGGACTGGCCAAGTCTGGCAGCCTATGGGCATGCCTAGTGGATTGGCGCGAAGATCGAGGATTCCGGTAGAGAGCAGGCCGATCGCGGCGGCTTGTGTAGTCGCAACTTTGCAGAAATCCCTGCGAGAAATGTTGGGCATGGTGGCCTCCTGGAAACTACTTAACCGCGAAGAACGCTAAGAATTTCGCAAAGCACGCAAAGAAAACAAAAAACATATTCCGTTCGTCCACTCGGACCGTCCCACATGAGGCAGCGACTGAAGCCGGTTTCATATTCTTTCGAGTTCGGCATGCCTGAAGGCATGCCCTGGATACGAATCTATTCAGGCTGCACCAAAGCCACAATCATATTTACAAGCAACACACTACAGTTCCCATCCGGCGCGACGTTCGGGCCGGATTTGGTTTTGCACAAAATCAGAGTTGTTCACTTTTAAATTCGTGCGATCCCAATTGAGCTTTTGGCCCGTGCGAGCGGCGACATTTCCCAGCAGGAGCGTCTCGGTGACCAGGCCCTCGAACTCAAAATTTCCGCCGGGTTTTACTTTACTTCCCTTGCAGGCGTCGAGCCATTCGCGTTCGTTGCCGGGCGATCGGGGAAGAGTTTTCGGGGGCGGCTTATAGGCGTCCATCTTCGATTGCGGAATCTACTCCGGATTGCCACCATTAAAGGTGCAAAGTATTTTGCCGCGGTCTCCGATGAAGAGCATTCCTTCGCCTTCTTCGCCTTCCTTCTCATTCTTGAATGGACGATTTTCCTCCAACTCTTCCGGGCGCGACGGCTTGAGGCCGCCGTCGTACCAGGTGAACTTCACCGGCGGCATTTCTCCACGGGCGGGAAAATCATAATGAATGATCGAGGCCAGAGGGTATGTTTCGTCATAGCGATCGCTGGAGCTGGCTTCCACACTTACGGGCACTTCAAGTTTCAGGACACGAAAAATTGTGTCGTAACTATAGGAGCCCATGTCGCCGAGAGCGCCGCAGCCGAAGTCGGTCCATCCACGCCAAGCGAATGGAGCGTAGACGTGGTTGTATGGGCGAATCGGTGCCGGGCCGAGCCATAAATCCCAATTTAAACCGTCAGGCACGGGTTCGGTTTCTTTCGGGCGCTCGATCCCCTGCGGCCAGAAAGGGCGGCTGGACCAATTCTTGACCTCACGCACCGGACCGATCGCGCCGTCCCAAATCCATTCGCACAGCTGGCGAGTGGATTCGGAGGCCTGATTGGCGACGGCAATCTGCGTGGCGACGCCGGTCTCACGGGCGATCTCGGCGATACGCTGTGCTTCATAGATGGTGTGGGTTAAAGGCTTCTGACAGAAAACGTGTTTGCGCTTCTTCATCGCAGCCGCGGACACGGCTGCATGCAGATTGTCGGTTGTACAGACGACGACGGCGTCGAGATCCTGCTGCTTTTCGAGAAGCTCGCGAAAGTCCTCGTAGGCAGAGCAGCCGTGATACTGGCCGGAGCGCTGCTGCGTGCCGTAGTAGGCGTCGACGATTTTCTGACAAGGTTCGCGGCCGGCGACGCCGCTGGTAACGGCTAGCGTATGCGACAGCTGAATGGGCTGGTCGGGGCTGAGCCAATCCCAACCGCTATTGACACCAAGCAATTTGCGGACCGAGTTGCAGAATTCGTGGGTCTGCCATTGGGGGTGGTTTGCGCCGCTTTTATTGGAATCGCAGACTGCGATGCCTTGCACATCGGGTTCGCGCAGGAAACGGAGCATGACGCGCATTCCTTGTGAGCCGACTCCAATGAAAGCGATGTTGATCTTGTCGCTGGGTGGAACATACCCGGTGCCGCCTAACACGCGGCGGGGAATGATGGTGAAGGCAAGGGCGGCGGTCGCGGATTGTGCCAGGAACTTGCGCCGTGACACCGAACTGGTTGTGCGAGACCGGTTCTTCATAGTTCCCTCCGTTACTGGGTCGCACGTACTACTTCTGGGAGCGATTTTCGGCGGAGTTAGATAGTCGCGGATACTGTAATCGAAATGAGGCTGCGACGCAGCCTGCGGTTCACCTAGTGAAAACGATGCGAGCCTAGAGAAGATTTTTCTAATCTCCCCCAAACTTAAGACTGTGCCCTGTCGCCAATTAGAGGCCGTTACTTAGGTCATCTTGGGCAAGGTGACGATTCGGGCGATGATGATGGAGAGACGATCCCAGCCGAGTTGCGCTCAGCAAGGTCAAAGACTGGAGCGCCACACGGCTGGCGGAAACTTTCCATGAATATTGATGACCTGCTGCGGATTGCGACGGAACGGCGAGCCTCGGACTTGCATTTGAAGGTGGGAAACTATCCGCACCTGCGGATTGATGGCGAATTGACGCCGTTGACCGACCAGCCGCGCATCAGCGCCGAAGACATGTTGAACATGGCGTTCAGCATGATGTCGGCGCGACAGAAGCAGAAATTCAAAGAGACCACGGAAATCGACATGGCGTACGGTGTCGCCGGACTAGGGCGCTTCCGTGTAAACATTTTCCAGCAGCGCGGCAATGTGGGACTGGTGCTGCGCGTCATTCCGACCAAGATTCGCGCGCTCGATGAATTGTTTTTGCCCAAAGTCGTCGAGCAGATTTGCGATATGCCGCGCGGGCTCGTGCTGGTCACGGGCGTTACGGGATCCGGTAAGTCGACGACGCTGGCGGCGATGGTCGACCGCGTGAATTCGTCGCGCGCAGAGCACATTGTTACGATTGAAGACCCGATCGAATTTCTGCATCGCGACAAAAAAGGCTATGTAAACCAGCGCGAGATCGGCGTGGATACGCCATCGTTCGGAGCGGCGCTGCGCGCTTCTTTGCGTCAGGATCCGGACGTGATTCTGGTGGGCGAAATGCGAGACCTGGAGACGATCTCGACAGCTCTGCATGCGGCCGAAACCGGCCACATGGTGTTCTCGACGCTGCACACGTTGGACGCGGTGGAAACCGTCAACCGCGTGATTTCAATTTTCCCTCCACCGGAGCAAAAGCAGATTCGTATGCAGCTGGCGGCGGTGCTGCGCGCGATTGTCAGTCAACGACTCGTGCGGCGCTGTGATGCCGAAGGGCGCGTGCCCGCAGTGGAAGTAATGATCAATACCGCGTTCATCCGTGAGTGCGTGCTGGTACCGGAAAAGACGCGGTCGATTCGTGATGCGATTGCGGCCGGCACCTCGCAATACGGTATGCAGACGTTTGACCAGTCGTTGTGGGATCTGTTCCAGGCGGGCTTGGTGAATTACGAAACGGCTTTGGAAAACGCGTCGAATGCCGACGACTTCAAGCTGCGTATGCAGGGTATCGCGTCGACCTCCGACATTTCGCGGCAGTCGATGCAGTCGGCTGGGTTTGGGGGACGGTAAAAGCGGACGTCGGACCTCAGACTTTCGACCTCAGACGTTAGCGATTTCAGATTCGCCTTCTGTTTTTGATTGTCTCCTGAGTTGGGCGCGCGAAAGCGCGCCCTTTTTTATTTCTCTTTAAAATGGCCGATTCAGCATTCCGCCTTTTCAATCTGACGGCTTTCATTTCGCTGCCGCTGCGAACTGAGCGAAGGTGACGTAGTGGCCGGCGGGATCTTTGATGCCGATCTCTTTTGATCCGTAAAACGTATTGCGCACGGGCATGACAACTTCGGATCCCTGGATGGCAGAGATCGTCTCGTCGAGGTTGTCGACTTCGACGTACAGGAATGTCGGGCCCTTGCGAATCTGCTGCGAGATGTTGGTCACATCCTTGTCGGCGCTGGCGTAGCTCTGGTACATCAGTTCGACGTTTCCCTTCTGCAGCATGGCGAAACCGAGTTTGTTGCCCTCGGGAACCTCGACGATTTTTTGGAATCCGAAGCGATCGATCCAAAATTTTATGCAAGGTTCGACTTCCGGAACAAAGAGTATGGGAGTGATTTTCTTCACGGTCATCTTAAATTTCTCCTATGCCTTCGGCTATGCCGAGGGCAGAATGGCGAGCGGTAACATTAAAAAACATAACGAAAGCTGTGATGCGCTTGGAATTTGTTCTTGCTTTTTGTTACTAGTATTAATTAGACTATATGAAATTAATCGACTCTGTTTCTCGTGTCAAGGAGAATTTGCATGCGAGCTCACGAACGCCGGATTGAAAACTTGGTTTCCGTCGGACCGGCCATGGTCCGCGACTTTGAAATGCTCGGGGTGCGCAGCGTGGCACAGCTGGCGCGGCGGAACCCTGAGAAGCTTTACGAGATGTTGTGCGAGGTTACCGGCCGGTCACAAGACGTTTGCGTTCTCGATACTTTTCGCGCAGCGGTAGCGCAGGCGCGGAATCCGCGGCTTCCCATAGAACAGGCACAGTGGTGGTATTGGAGCCGACAGCGGAAGGCACGCGATGCCCGCCGCTAGAAAGCGCGAACTGACTACTCCGGACCTTGTTCTGTTGAGCCTGCTGGCAGAGCGCCCGATGCACGGCTACCAGGCCAATCTGGAGTTGGAGAGGCGGGAAGTGCGCGACTGGGCGGGCATTTCGCGGCCGCAGGTGTACTACTCGCTGGAAAAGTTGGCGAAGCTGGGGTTGATCCGCGCGGCGGACAGCGACGATCCAGTGGCGGGGCCGGAGCGGAGTGTGTTCACTACGTCTGCGCGTGGGCGTACGGCGCTGGCGGATGCGCTTGAGCGTGAGGATTGGGTGACACAACGGGAGCGGCCTCCGTTTCTTACGTGGATTGCGTTGTCATGGCAGGCGCGGCCGGACGTGTTTGAGCAGCAGCTGCGGCGGCGGCAGAAGTTTCTCGATAAAGAACTGGCTCGCGAAGCGGCTACGCTGCGCTCCGTCCGCGCCGAGGTTGGCCATCGTTTCCACGAGACCGTATGGATGCTCAGTCTGACCATCCAGCAGATTCGGACTGAGTTGCGATGGGCGCGGAAGCTGTCGCGGGAGATTGGGCGAAGGGCGAGGGCGAAGCATCCTGAGTATGCGGAATACGGGGGCTAAAGCCCTATTTATATTTAGGTGACTTTACGCGGCCCTTAAGGGCCGCTCTTCCACGGTAACTTTCGTCGCTTATCGCGGCAGTGAAAACCTTGCTATCCCAAGACCGACTTCCTCGCATTCGCATCTGCCAGCCGATTACGTTATCGTTAGCGGGTATGGCGTTCCCCCGTCCAAAGAAACGAAGTTATTCCGAAGATGAGCTGTACGAATACGCTGTGGGCGCACTGGCGCGGCGGATGCGGACGGTCGCGGAACTGAAGCGGATGATGCGAGCACGCGTGGAAGACGCCGAGTCGGAGTATGGGCAGACGCTCATCGAGTTGATCATCCGGCGTCTGAAGGATCAGGGATATGTGAACGACTCGCAGTATGCGGCGTCGTTTTCTTCGCTGCGCCGTGACAATCAGAAATTCGGGCGCATGCGCGTCGTTACCGATCTGAAGGCGAAAGGTGTGCATGGGGCGGTGATCGAGAAGGCGGTGGACGCCGCTTTTGAAGGCGTGAACGAGGAGAAGCAGGCGCGCGAATATTTGCGCAAGAAGAGGATGGAAAAGCCGAAGGATCAGAAGCAGGCGGCGCGGATTTTCCGGCAACTGGCGCGGGCGGGCTTCGGCACGCGGACAATTTTCGCGATTCTGAAGAAGTGGGATGTGGACGAGGAAACGCTCACGGCACTAGAAAGCGAGTCGGCGTAAGCGTAGAACCGGATCGGCCGCATCGGGTGAGGCAGAAATCCCGGGCCGCATGCTCGCATCTCACCTGTCTGAAAGCGTGTCACTTGCTCCGAAGGGCCGGGAAAGCGCATACTTCATCAATCCCAGCGGTAAAATTTCAGGAGGGCGTGTATGAAAACGAAATGGGCAGCGATTCTTGTCGCATCATTGCTGACTGCAGCACCGTTTGTGACGGCGCAGGATTCCAGCAGCACTGAGAAAAAATCCACCGGCACCGAGATGAAGGACGCGACCAAAACCGCGGCGAAAGATACGGAAAAGGGTGTGAAGAAGGGGGCCACGGCCACCGGCCACGCGACCAAAGTGGCCGCGAAAGACACGGGGAAAGGCACCGAAGTCGCGGCCAAGGATACGGGAAAAGGCGCAAAGACGGTCGGGAAAGACACCGAAAAGGGCGCAAAAGTGGTCGGCAAGGACACCGGAAAGGGTGTGGAGAAAGGCGCGAAGGCGGTCGAAAAACCGTTCAAGAAAAAAGACACCACGCCAGCTGATACGAAACCGGCGGCAGACACAAAACCGAACACTTCTTCGAACTAACTGCATTCAAGTTCACCACAGAGGACACAGGGAGGCACAGAGGAACTGACTCTGTGATTCTCCGTGTCGTCTGTGGTTTTTTGCTTTTCATTTAGAATTAGTGATTCACACCGAATACTCATGCTGACTGGCTCGCAAATTCGCCGTAAGTTTCTGGACTTCTTTGTGCAGAAGGGGCACAAGGAGGTGCATTCGTCGTCGCTCGTGCCGGCGAATGATCCCACGCTGCTGTTCACCAACGCGGGGATGAACCAGTTCAAAGACGTGTTTCTCGGCCTCGAGAAGCGCGACTATTCGCGGGCTACGACTTCGCAGAAGTGTGTGCGGGCTGGGGGGAAGCATAACGATCTGGAAAATGTCGGGTTCACGAACCGGCATCACACGTTTTTCGAGATGCTGGGAAATTTTTCGTTTGGCGATTACTTCAAGAAAGATGCGATTGCTTATGCGTGGGAGCTGATTACTTCTCCGGAGTGGTACGGGATTGCGAAGGAAAAGTTGTACGTAACGATCTTTGAAGGTGCTCCCCTAGAGAACATCCCACGTGACGATGAAGCTGAACGTCTATGGCTTGCCGTAGGTGTTCCGAAAGATCGCATCTTTGCCATGGGAATGAAGGACAACTTCTGGCAGATGGGCGATACCGGGCCGTGTGGGCCATGTAGCGAGATTCACTATGACATGGGACCGACGGCGTCGGATCAGGGACACACAGATTGCGCCTTCACCTGCGATTGCGGGCGGTATGTCGAAATTTGGAATTTGGTTTTTATGCAGTACAACCGTCAGCCCCGCGTGCCAGATGGCACGCTAATGGGATTCCAACCGCTGCCGAAGCCGTCAATCGATACGGGGATGGGGTTGGAGCGCGTGACGGCGGTGCTACAGGGTGTGATTTCGAATTATGAGACGGATTTGTTTACGCCACTGATCAAGCGGGCGGCGGAACTAATTAGGGTCGATCCGAGCATCAATCCTAATACGCTGCCATCCGTTCGAATCATCGCCGATCATGCGAGGGCAACCACGTTTCTCATTTCCGATGGAGTTCACCCCTCTAATGAGGGCCGTGGCTATGTTCTGCGTAAGATCATGCGCCGAGCGATCCGCCATGGTCACATGTGGGGCCAGAAGCAACCGTTTTTCTATCACATGGCCGATGCAGTCTATGTCCTCATGAAGGATGCTTATCCAGAACTCCTCGAAACCTCCACGAAAGTTTCGGAAGTAGTATTTGCCGAAGAGAAGCAATTTGGCCGGACCATTGAAATCGCATCTGAGAAGCTTGAAGATTTTCTAAATTCAGCAAAAACTACTGCAATAAACGCTTGCCTGAATTCATTTTCTGATATTCACAGAATTAGCATTAATCCTGACGTAGCCGCAATGTATGCAGGGTATACGTTACCCGGTAATCATCCAGACGACAGACACAAAGCAAGCATCGCCTTGGTGGGTGAGCAACTAGCTCGGAGACTAGTCGATCATCTTGACAAGAAATATCGTCCCTCATTGTCTGGTACGAAAGTCTTTAACCTCTACGAAACCTACGGATTGCCCCGCGATTTTATCGAGGATGCCGCAAGAGATCACGGAGTTTCCTTCGATTCTCAGGGTTTCGACGCTGCCATGGAGGCAGAGAAGACGCGTGCCCGCGCATCCTGGAAAGGCGCCGCGAAGCAGACGGCGAATCCGGTGTATCAGCAGTTGCCGAAGTCGATGTTTGATGGATATCGACAGACGCGGTCGGATGGTTGCGAAGTGCTGGCCATCATCAAGAATGGCCAGGGCGTGCAAGAACTCAAAGCAGGCGAAGAGGGCGAGGTCATTCTCGACCACACATCGTTTTATGCCGAGTCAGGCGGGCAGGTGGGCGATCGGGGATGGTTTTATTCGGACGATCACAATACAGTCGTCGCGGAAGTGAAGGGATGTTATGCGCCGATTCAGGGAGTGCGGGCGCATCAGGTTGTGATGAAGGGCGAAACGTCAAAAACCCCACCCTCCGCAAAAAACGCGGAAGGGTGGGGCACCCCCGTGATTCGAGTCGGCGACAAGGTCGATGCCGCGGTTAACACTGACATTCGCGAAGCGACGATGCGGAATCACACGGCGACGCATCTGCTGCACGCTGGGCTGCGTGAGGTTTTGGGCAAGCATGTGAAGCAGGCGGGGTCGCTGGTGGCGCCGAATCATCTGCGCTTTGATTTTTCGCACTTCACCGCGGTGGAGGACGAGGAGTTGCAGGATATTGAGGACATCATCAATAAGGAAGTACTGCGCAACATAAAAGTCGAGACGCTGACCGATGTGCCGATCGATGAGGCAATCAACAAGTATCACGCGATGGCACTGTTTGGAGAGAAGTATGGCGATCGCGTGCGCGTGGTGAAGATTGGCGATTTTTCGACCGAGCTTTGCGGCGGCACGCACACCGGGGCGACCGGCGAGATTGGGCTGATCAAGATTTTGAAGGAAGGCAGTGTGTCATCCGGCGTGCGGCGCGTGGAAGCGATTACGGGCGAGGGATCGGTACAGCACTTTAGAAAAGATCACCAGTTAGAGCATGTCGTGGCGGCATTTGTTTCTCCCACCCTTGCGCAAAAAACGCGCAAGGATGGGGCACCCTCGGTTGGGGATGGGGCGGACGGTGAAGAGGCCACACTGACCGCGGCTGAAGCGCTGAAACTTGAGCTCGAAAGAAAAGATGCAGAGATCAAGCGGCTGACGCGGGAACTCGACCAGGCGCGGATGAAGTCGGCTTCGTCGTCCACTGCAAACATCGGCGAGAAGGTGAAAGACGTGAAGGGTGTGAAGGTGCTGGCGCATCGCGTCGACAATCTGGAGCGGGCGCAGATGCGGACGCTGGTCGATCAACTGCGCGACAAGATTGGCTCGGGCGTGGTCGTGGTGGGATCGGCGTCGAATGGAAATGTGTCGCTGATTGTGGGAGTGACCAAGGATCTCACTTCGCGGGTGCAGGCCGGGAAAGTTGTGGGCAAGGTGGCAGAAAAAGTTGGTGGCAAGGGCGGAGGGCGTCCGGATTTGGCCGAGGCCGGCGGGAAAGATGCGTCCGCGCTGGATGCCGCGCTGGACGGGGCTTACGGCGTGGTGGAGGGGATGCTCGCTTGAGTTTCGAAGACCATCTTTCAGAGACGGCGATCAGCGACCGGCTGCGCTTTATCAAGCACAAGGGTGAAGTGATCTTTTCGATCGACTTCAGCCATTGCAAGGCAAAGCAGATGCTACTGCTGCTCGATCAGGTCAAGTTGATTGTGTCGCGGCACGCCCCGGGATCGATGCTGACGCTTGGCGACTTTACCGGTGCGGAGGTCGACAAGACAGTCGCAACACGGCTGAAGGAAGTGCTGGTGAGAGATCGTCCGTTTGTAAAGAAGTCGGCTTGGGTGGGCGTGGAGAGCGTGCCGCACGTTTTCTACGAGAACATCAAGAGCTTTTCGCAACGCGAGTTGCCTGCGTTCAAGACGAAGGAAGAGGCGATGGATTGGCTGGTGGGGGAGTAAAGCGGGGCTAAAGCCCATCCATATTTGCACACCTAACGCGGCCCTTAAGGGCCGCTCTTCCACCCTCAACTTCTCCACCTCAACGTAACTGGTCCGTGCATCGGGTGTTTCATCTCCGCGCCGGTACGCTTGGCTTCCAGGTGCGCGGCTTTCAATTGGAAATACCATTTCGCGGGACGGTCGGCGTCGTCGATCAGCATGAGGTGCGGGTTATGTTTCAGGCCTTCAGCCTGCATTTCCATGGTTCGGCGATCCTGCTCGACAAATTTCGCGAAGACGAATTTCAGGAGTTCGGGGCCGAAGGGGAGCCATCGGAACAGATTCCACGCGGCGACCACGTCGATGCGGCAATGAGTGCGCGTAATGGGCGTAACTGTGGTCAGGCTTGAGAACCAATATTTTCCGGCGCGGATGGTTTCGGTGCGGAAGTTGGGCAAGATGAAGTCGATTGTTGTTGTGATGGAGTCGGCGTCGGCGTAAAGGCGCAATAACTTGTAGGGCGCGGAGTTTGAGCTGGGTGTGTGCGCGCTCATGCGGAAGCCGTTGGGAATCGGCTCGAAGTTTTTCTGTTTTTCGTGGATGCTGTGGCGCGAGCGCCACCACCATGCCTGATGGACGAATGGGCCGTGGGCGGGGTCCATCAGGCCGATGATGCCGTGATCGATGTTGACCGGCATTTCGGCTTGCAGATAAGCGAGCTTGTATTTGTCGCTGAATTTTTCGATTTGCGGCGCGGGGGTGGGAGCTTCGGCGGGCGCGCTGAATCCAGCGCCTTGCGGCGCGGGATTGGGGATGTAGGCCCAGATGAATCCATCCTTTTCTTCGCAGGGATAGCTGCCGGCGTAGATACGCTCGACTTTCAGCGTCTGATCGTGAGTGAGTGACGGGATGAGTTGGCATTGGCCGTTGTGCACGTCGAATTGCCATCCATGGTACGGACATTCCAGATTTTCTCCGTCAAAACTTCCTCTGTTGAGAGGCATGCCACGATGAGGGCAGGAATCACGTAGGGCGAAGGGATGTCCCTCGCGATCGCGTCCGATTACGAGTGGGATTTCCAGCAATGTGGCTTTGTAGAGCTGATTGCGGACGACCCGTTCGGCGGGCAGAGCGCGATACCAGAAACCGGTGAGCATGAGCGCGTCGGTTGACTGGCGCTGTGGGAGGTCGAGTTCGGGCATGAGTGGGAAATTGTTGATTGTTGAATTCTGATTGTTGATTGAAAGCATATGCTAGCATCCGCTGGGTCTATGCGTGATATTTCGGGGAGGATAGTCCCTGGCGGCTAAAGCCGTTCACGTTTGAGGAACTTTACGGCACGACTGAAGTCGTGCCCTTCCCGGGTTGTACTTTGTCTACAGAGTGATCTCCCCAGAACAATATGGAATTCATCGGACATTTTCGGCGCTTAACGCGACTCCAGCGGAATACATTCATCGCTTGTTTTCTGGGATGGTCGCTCGACGCCTTTGATTTCTTCATCCTAGTTTTCTGTGTCAGCGCGCTGGCAGCGCAGTTTCACATGAAGCCTTCAGAAATTCTGGAGGCCAATTTTCTAACGCTCGCTATGCGGCCGGTGGGAGCGTTTCTCTTTGGGCGGATGGCCGACAAGTTTGGACGACGACCGACATTGATGGTCGACATCATCGCATATTCGGTGTTTGAACTGGGCTCGGCGTTCGCTCCGTCTTTCAAAATTTTTCTCATCATGCGGGCGCTTTTCGGCATTGCTATGGGCGGAGAGTGGGGCGTGGGCGCGGCGCTGGCTTTCGAGACTCTGCCGGCGGAAGGGCGTGGATTTTTCTCGGGGCTACTACAAGAGGGCTACGCGATGGGCTACATGTTCGCGTCGCTCGTCTATTTCAGTGTCTTCAGTTATGTGGGCTGGCGCGGCATGTTCGTGATTGGAGCGTTGCCAGCGTTTCTGGTGATCTACATTCGCACCAAGGTGGAAGAATCGCCGGCGTGGCTGAAGGGACAGGTTTCGCAAGAAAGAAAGGGCCGGCTGTGGGAAGATGTGCAGTCGAACGCGGGAATTTTCCTTTTCGTGGTTGTGCTGATGTTCTCGTTTAACTCGTTCAGTCACGGTACGCAGGATGTGTATCCGACGTTCCTGCAAAAAAATCTGCAATTTACGCCGAAGACCGTCGGCTTGATCGCCATCATTTATAACTGCGGAGCGCTGTTGGGCGGGATTCTGTTCGGCACTTGGTCGGAGCGGATTGAGCGGCGGCGGGCGATTGTAATAGCGGCTCTGCTCGCGATTCCGGTGATTCCGCTGTGGGCGTATTCGCATACAGTTCCGATGCTGGCGATCGGTGGATTTCTGATGCAATTCATGATTCAGGGAGCGTGGGGAGTGATTCCTGCGCATCTGAACGAACTTTCGCCACCTGCGGTACGAGGAACGCTGCCGGGATTTGCTTACCAGATTGGGAATCTGCTTTCTTCCCGGAATTCCGTGATTCAGGCGAAGTTAGCTGAGACACGATATGGCGGGAACTTTGCTCCGGTATTAGCTTGGACGGTTTTGTTGATTGCCAGTCTGGTAGCGGTTGTGACGCTGAGTGGTAAGGAGCGGCGGGGCGCGGATTTAACGAATACGGGGTGAGGCGCCTATGATGTTCGCGCGACGTGGAGTAGGTAGGGATGCTTCGATCCTTCGACTCCGCTCAGGACAGGCCTGCGAAATGACTAAACCGCATTCCCACAATGTGCAAGATTCGCCGCAGGGAGATCATCCTACACATCAGTTTGGTTGTCAGGATAACGTTCCTGTGGTACGGTAGATGAAATTTCCACGCCTTCGTTGATATATCCCAAGCCCCCCAGATGCGGATGTTTGCGCGAATGCGTGCCTGCTGAGGAAGCGCCACGATGAAGGAAATTATGGTTCCGGTTCCCGCGGGTGGATCCGCTGAAAAAGAAAATTTCGCCAATCGTAAATTGATTCGGCCAACTTTGCCGCGTGTGGAAAACCACGGCAATCACAACGCTATGCCGGTACAGGGGCAGGAGCGCCGCGAGCGTCCAGAGCGGCATGATCGTGGAGAGCGGGGCGACCGCGGAGAACGTCCGATGATGGGCGGTGGAGGCGGGAAGAAGCCTGCGCCTTCGGAGACGACCAACGCTGAGAATTTTTACTACCAGAAGCAGATGCAGTCGCGCACACCGATGGTGATTGTGCTGCGCGACGGCGAGGAAGTACACGGGATCATCGAGTGGTATGACCGGAACTGCATCAAGGTGAATCGCGACTCGGGCGAGCCCAACCTGATGATCTACAAGCCGGCGATCAAGTACATGTACAAAGAAGGGGAAAATCAGCCATAGGTTCCCACCCCTGCATTAGTCCCATCTAAAATATTGGGAGTGGAAATGTCTTCCTGGCATGCTGTCTCCCGCAGAAAGTTTCTTCAGTCCTCCGCTCTGGCTTCGGCAGCGGCTCTATTTCCTAGTTCAGCCTTTGTTTCCCTGGCATTTGGTGCTGAATCTTCCGCGCCCCCTCTCCAGGAATTTGATTATGGCGATGTCACGCTAAACAGCGCACTGCACGAACAACAGTTGCAGCAGACGCACGACGTGCTCATGAGTTTGAGCGAAGACAGCCTCCTCAAACCATTTCGACAGATGGTCGGACAACCCGCGCCGGGAAACGATTTGGGCGGCTGGTATAACTACGATCCGCACAGCGAAGATTTTTTTGAAAGTGGATTTGCTCCCGGATGCCCATTCGGGCAATGGGTTTCGGCGCTGGCGAGATCATATGCGATCAACAGATCGCCAGAGACGCGAGAGAAGGTACTTCGGCTGAATCGCCTGTACGCAAAGACGATTGGGGCTGGGATTTTCGAGAACACTCGCTTCCCTGCTTACTGCTACGACAAGTTGGTGTGCGGGCTGATCGACTCGCACAAGTACGTGGGCGACCCGGATGCGTTCGCCATCATGGATGAGACGACGAAGACGGCCTTGCCACTCTTGCCGAAGCACGCCATCGAGCACGGACAGAACTGGCGTCCGGGCAAAGACGAGTCGTACACCTGGGATGAGTCATACACGATTTCGGAAAATCTATTTTTGGCATATCAGCGTGGGGCGGGAGCGCAGTATCGCGATCTCGGCGTTCGCTTTCTGGATGATGTGTACTACGATCCGCTGGCAGAAGGACACAGCGATCTAGAGGGGCGCCATGCTTATAGCCACGTGAACTCGCTATGCTCGGCGATGCAGGCGTATATGACACTGGGCAGCCAGAAGCACCTGCGAGCTGCGAAGAACGGGCTCGACATGATTACAGCGCAGAGCTTCGCTACCGGCGGGTGGGGGCCGGACGAGTTCCTGCGCGGCCCCGGCAGCGGTGAGATTTACAAGAGTCTCACGAAGAGTCACTCCAGCTTTGAAACGCCGTGCGGTTCTTATGCACACTTTAAACTGACACGCTATCTGCTGCGTGTGACGCGCGATTCCCGTTACGGCGATAGCATGGAGCGTGTGATGTACAACACGGTGCTGGGATCGCTGCCGCTCGAAGCCGATGGACGGGCGTTCTACTATTCCGACTACAACTTCAAAGGAAGGAAGGTTTATCACGAGCAACGCTGGCCGTGCTGCTCGGGGACGTTGCCGCAGGTGGCAGCGGATTATCGGATTAACACTTATTTTCGCGACGAGCGCGGTGTGTATGTAAATCTGTTTATTCCATCGACGGTGCGATGGACACAGAATGGCGCGGAAATCACGCTGACGCAGAAGAGCGAATATCCGTATGACTCGCATGTGCAGCTGGAAGTGAAGACATCGAAGCCAATCGAGTTCGCCATGAATCTGCGGATTCCGGTGTGGGCGGAAGGGGCTTCGCTGGCAGTGAACGGGAAGCGTGATTCAGTATCCGCTGGAAGTTTTGCGCGCGTTGAGCGGCAGTGGAAAGATGGCGACCAGATCGAGCTTGAACTGCCGCTAAAGGCACGGCTGGAAGCGATAGATGCGCGGCATCCGGATGTCGTGGCGCTGCTTGTCGGGCCGCTGGTGCTTTTTTCTATAGGTGAGTCACAGCCGGTGGTGACGCGCGCGCAATTGTTAGCGGTGAAAAAGATGGTCCCCGAAGTGTGGCATGTGACGCTCGAAAAGGGAGTGATGAAGTTAATGCCGTTTACAGCAATTGAGGATCAGCAGTACACCACCTACCTGCGCGTCACATAACAATTCCGCACAACATGGATAATCGGGAGTCAAGCAAACTGATTGCTCGCTAATGCCTCAGTTTGAATTCTGGACCCGACCACTGTCGTCATTCCGAAGCCCTGCGCTTTCACCAGCGGGGCGAGGAATCTCGCGTGGAGCAAAATCCGAGGCGATGAGATCCTTCGCTCCGCCTGAAAAACGGCTACGCTCAGGATGACGCCATTTACCTGAATATCTGAGGCTAGATTCAATTGACGCACTACCGATTGCTGGGGGCTTCCAGAGGCAGAGTCACGCAGAGCAATGTCCCCGAGGGGTCCGAAGTAAATTGCACCGTGCCACCACGCTCCATGACGCGTTCATGGATACCCATGATTCTCGTCTCGGTTCGAGCGGCAGCATCCAGGCCGACAGCTTCCGATTGACGGTTTTGCACTTCGACGATCAACGCAGTGGAAGTACGCGTCAGACGCACCGTTGCGGTGTATCCACCGGTTAGCGGATACGTGTTTGTCAGCGCTTCCTCGATGATGCGGAAAACGGCAATCTCAAGGTCGCGACTGAACCTGCCAAGATCGCTGGGAATTGCCAGTTCGACTTGCGCTTCACTGGCAGCGGTGAACTGATCCACATATTCCCAGAGAGCGGCGCCGAGGCCCATGTCATCAAGGGTCGGCGGATGCAGCAAGTGGGAGAGTTTGTGAATCTCGTTCAGCAGGCTTTCTGAAACCGAGCGGCTGCTGGCGACGACGCTAGCTACTCGCGGATTGAGAGAAGCTTTCTCTTCGTGCAGAACTCCAAGATACAAAGACAATGCCGCCAGCAACTGCGCTGTATTTTCGTGCAGCTCGGCGGCGATGCGGCGCTGTTCCTCGTCGCGCGCAGTCAGCAACCGGCGGGTAAACCGGCGGAGTTCGTCCTCGACGACCTCGCGCTTGCGGATCTCGCTGACGAGTTGTTTGTTCTGGCTTTGTACTTCGAGAGTTCGTGCCTGGGCGTTGCGGCGTTCTGCGGCTTCGGTTCTGAGAACTTGTTCCGTTTGCTGCAGGCGAGCCACGGTGCGAAGGCGATCATTCTCGTCGGATAAATCGGAATATCCCTCGGCCGGAATGACGACCTTATGTTCGCCGCAGATGCGCGAGAACAGCTCTGTATGGACCTCGCGATCGAAGCTGGTAATGGGATAGGCGCAGCGTAAATGGAAAAAATGCGATTCGGCAAGCCGGTTCCAACACTGTTCAAGCTGAAGAGCAGCTTTGGTTTCACCACGCAGCCACAGCAGCGTAACCATCTCTCCAAAGATCACGACCTTAGTATCATCATCATCACGGCGGGCAGCGGCTGCGGCGCAGGAAACGACATCACCAATCAATTTGTGAAAAAGTGTCTCATCGAGAAGACCATCAACCAGGAACTGAGCCAGCGTCTCGGCGGCATCCAGTGCCATGTAGCGGCTCTCTTTCATTGCCTCTGTGAGGTCCACTCCTGCCCGCTCGAGTTGCGCCGCCAGTCCCTCACGATGAGATTTGGTGGCGACAATCACAGCGGAACTGCCGGCTTCGAGTGCAGTTTGCACGAATGAAGATAGTGAGCGAATCAGAAATCGATCATCGAAATAGAACTGGACCTCGTGCCCGCAGTGTGTGGCAGGGCTGGCGGATGTCAACACTGCTGCGGGCCCGGTCATGCCAGGTTCGATGGTCACTTCGTTTCGGAAGCTCATACTTGCTGGTTTAAGGCATCAGCCCGCGGAGGTGGGCGGCCTAAACTCCCCAATCGGCCTAAACTCCCCAATCGGCCTAAACTCCCCAATCGGCCTAAACTCCCCAATAATGTTTAGGTTACAAAACCAACCCAAGCCTACCAATAAGGCGAACGCTGTAGGAATGGAACTTCGGTGCCAGTGCCTAAGGGTTTAATTGCATGTGCCAAATCGCTTGGCATTATTCCATTAGAGGTTTTTGATCCAATCGTGCCTGCTGAGAATCTCCATACACTGAGTCTGCATGTAGATCGCAAAATCAAAGCTCGCGGCCCTCGCAAGCGCAACTCGGAATGAGCCGTCAGGTGCGCCATCATTTCTTCATTGGTGGTCCCGATCATGGGTTCGTTGGGTTGAAGGGCACAGGGGCTGAAGCCCCATTTCTTCTTGATCATCGTTGCCGCGGCCCTAAAGGGACGCTCTTCCACACGAAAGAAACCATCGCGGCACGGTTGGTCAGTTTACGGGAATGGTGCTCCCGTTGACAATCTCGGTTATCTCCCTTAGCATCAATCACTTGAAGCACTTATCTTGACCCTGCACCCGGGAGCCCCTCGTGATTAAGCTCGACATCATCAATGAAGTGGTCGCCAAGACCGGCATCACCAAGACCAAGGCTGAGCTGGCCGTGGAAACTGTATTTGAAAGCATGAAGCAGGCTCTGGCGCGCGGCAACCGCATTGAGCTGCGGGGATTTGGCGTGTTTAATGTGCGCCCGCGCAAAACGGGAATCGGGCGCAATCCGCGCACGGGAGCGGAAGTGTCGATTCCGCCGGGAAGAGCGGTGCGGTTCAAGCCGGGGAAAGAATTGCAGTCGATTGATTGATCAGGCGTGCGATTGATATAGACGTGCTCGCACACGCGATCTCACCCTATGGCAGTCCGTAATCCTCTTTATTTTCTCTGCTCGTAGTAGCATCAAGGAATAGTCCTGCGCACAGCGTGGGTCTGATGAAATCGCATGTCGGAACCGAATCCCGCGATTCCCACCTCCACACTTGAGCATTACTATCCGCTGCCGGAACCGGTCGGGCCACCGCCGAAGAAGCGATATTGGCTGCACGCGCTGTTGCTGATCGCGACTTGTTTTACAACGCTGATTATGGGCGCGCGCATGCAATACAACTTCGACCATAATCAGCCGGCGCTCAGCTTCAGCGACGAAAAAGTGGATTACTTTCCCTGGAGCTGGCTGCGGACGCATCCGGAGCGGATTCTGGGCGGCGTGCCATTCGCTGCTACGGTCATGCTTTTCTTTCTTGCGCACGAGTTGGGACACTATCTCACTTGCCGGCGCTACGGCGTGTATGCGACGCTTCCCTTCTTCATTCCGATGCCCACACCGATTGGAACGATGGGGGCGGTAATTCTGATTCGCTCTCCGATTCGTTCACGAAAAGCGTTGTTCGACATTGCGATCGCGGGACCGATTGCGGGATTCGTGGTAGCGTTGGTCGCGTTGCTGGTTTCGCTGGGACTCTCGAAGCCTCTCCCGCACGGCGCCGGTGCGGGTGATTACGAACTGACCTTTCCGCTGATTTTCCAGTGGGCGCATCAGTTGCTGACATGGAGTGGCTTGCTCCATGGCGCGGCGGCGATGCCGCTCAACCGTGTGTTGCTGCATCCGACGGCGATTGCCGCATGGGTGGGAATGTTCGCGACTGCGCTGAATCTGCTTCCCGGAGGGCAACTCGATGGAGGACACATTGCTTTTTCGATTTCTCCGCATGCACACCGGTTCATTTCGTGGCTGACGATTCTGATCCTCGTGCCGATGGCGTATTACTTGTGGGTAGGATGGTGGCTGTGGGCAGTCCTGTTGCAATTGAGCAGCTTGCGACATCCGCAAGTGCAGGACATGCCGCGCGTTGCAGGCGGACGCGTGTGGCTCGCCGGGTTGGCCTTGGCTATGCTGGCCGTTACCCTAACGCCATCACCGTTTGCGCACACATCGACGATTGAGTTTGTGCGGCAGATGAGGCACTAATCGCGTGCTGGCGCGCATCGCATCAAGTAGAACCTCAAGATCTTCAGGTTCTTTTAACCGCTTTTTAACCTTCGCGTAACTTTCTACCTTCGCCTTGGCGCTAGGCTCGGATTCTATCCACCCAACAAACCCTCAAGGAGATAAGACCCATGAAAATGCAGAATCACGTCCGCTTGGTTGCTCTGTGTGGTTTTCTTGCTTATGGCCTTCACCGCTGTTGGACAGGTTAAGGCGTCAACTCCCTACACCATCTCCGTATTCGCCACTGGCGTTGCGGGAAGCTACACGAAGCCTGACTCGATCGCGGTCCTTGGCGGCAACATATTCGTCGGCTATGGGAACAATGTGTCGACGACCGGTTCTGACGGCAAGAGCAGCACGATTGTCGAATACAACAGAAACGGAGATGTGGTCACGACTTACTCCGTCCTCGGACACAATGATGGGCTGCGCGTGAATCCGAAGACCAAGCAACTCTGGGCGATGCAGAATGAAGACGCCAACCCCAACTTGGTGATTATTGATCCAGTAAAGGGAACGCAGACGTTGTACACCTTCGGGCCCACGCCACACGGCGGTGGTTATGACGATATCGCTTTCCGCGGCAACGATGTTTTCTTCAGCGCTTCCAATCCTTCTAACAACCCGAACTTTGGTCCGGCGGTGGTCAAGGCAACGATCAGCGGAACTACGGTCAGCGTGACGGAGGCATTGAATGCGAGCGCTACCGCCACGAATATTCCTACGGATACGCCGATCACGCTCAACCTTCAGGATCCGGATTCGATGATTTTCGATCCGTTTGGAGATCTCGTCCTCGATAGCCAGGCCGACGGAGAACTCATCATTGTGCATCACGTTGGCTACGACGATCAGAGTGTTTATCGTCTGCCGCTGCGGCTGAGCGGAGCCAGCACGCAGGTCGACGATACGATCTTCGCCGCTTCGGCACATGGTGTAATTCTGGTTTCTGATCGGGACGCGAACTCGGACGGCTCCGGAATCGTGTATGCGGTCTCGAAAGACATCTTTTCACCCGGGACAGCCTATACAGCGACCCCCGCCTCGGTCGGAGCGTTGAATTTCGACACCGGGGTTATCACAAATGTTGTGACTGGAATGGTTAGCCCGCATGGGATGGCGTTCATTCCACAGTAGGTAAACAAATTCTTCCTGTAGGTGGCTTGTTTAGGGGCGGCTTGTCCGCCCCTACATCAGCCAGAGCGCATCGACATCCACAATGACCTGCGTACGTGGAATTTTCTGCTGCGTCGCGTGGGTGATCATAGCGCGCAGCGTTGTGTGCAGCTTTTCGCGGCTGGGCGACTTGAGCACGAAGTGGTAACGGTAGTCGCGCTTGAGGCGCAGGATTGGCGCAGCCGCTGGGCCGAGTACGCGTACGCCTTCGTGGCGGGTTTTGTCGAACCACTTGCCGATCATTCCTGACCAACGCAGAGCTTCATCGAGTTTGTCGCTGCGCACCAGCACATTCGCGATGGAGGAATACGGCGGATAGTGCATCCAGCTGCGAAAGCGAAGTTCTTTTTCGTAGAAGCCGATGAAGTCGTGGTGGGCGGCGTACTGCACTGCGTAATGATCTTGAAAGTAAGTTTGCAGAATAACCTTGCCAGGAGATTGGCCGCGTCCAGCGCGGCCCGCAACCTGCGTGAGCAATTGGAATGTGCGCTCGGCGGCGCGGAAATCGGGCATCCCGAGGGCAGCGTCGGCTCCAACTACGCCAACCAGTGTCACTCCGTGAATGTCATGGCCTTTGGCGATCATCTGCGTACCGACGAGCAAATCGAGTTCACCTTCGTTGAGAGCGTTCAAAGTGCGCTCGAAATCTTCGTGGCCGCGGACCGTGTCGCGGTCGAGGCGGGCGATGCGCGCCTGCGGAAACATGCCGTGTAGCAACTCTTCCAGCTTCTCTGAGCCGGTTCCCAAAAAATAAACGTATTCGCTGCCGCAATGCACACACGCTTTTGGCACGGGTGCGGTGTAGCCGCAATAGTGGCAGACCATTTTATTCTCGCGCTTGTGATGGGTGAGCGCGATGGCACAGTTGGCACATTCGAGTTTTTTGCCGCAGGTCCGGCAGAGGACGACCGGTGAGTATCCGCGGCGGTTGAGCAGAACCATGACCTGCTCGTGACGATCGAGTCGCTCTTTGATTTCGGCGGCCAGCTTGCGCGAGATGACTTGTTCGTAACCCGTTTCCTGGAACTCCTGGCGCATGTCGATAATCTCGACTTCCGGCAATGGTCGCTGCTCGACGCGATCCGGTAACTCGATCAGCGCGTATTTATTTTTCTTCGTGTTGAAGTAGGACTCCAGCGACGGCGTGGCCGAGCCGAGCACAACGACGGCATTAGCCATCTTGGCGCGCATGACAGCCACGTCGCGGGCGTGGTAGCGCGGTGTTTCCTCCTGTTTATAGGAGGAGTCGTGCTCTTCGTCGACAATGATGAGCGCGAGATCGGCTACCGGGGCAAATACCGCCGAACGCGTGCCGACGACCATGCGCGCTTCCCCGCGTTTGATGCGATGCCACTGCTCGGCGCGCTCGCGGTCAGTCAAAGCCGAATGCAGAATAGCGACTTCGTTGCCGAATATCTGATGCAGATCGGCGGCAACGGCCGGGGTAAGGCCGATTTCGGGGACGAGCAAAATCGCCGAGCGCCCGGCTTCGAGCACGGAACGCATACCGGCCAGATAGACGGCGGTCTTTCCCGATCCCGTGACGCCGTGCAGCAGCGTGCCGGAGAATCGGCGGGCGTCGACGTGTTCACGCAGGCGCGCGAGTGCGGATTGCTGCGCCGGATTGAAGTCGAAGCCGAAAGGAGATGAGCGCGGTTTGGTGCGCGAGACCGTGAAATCGGCTGGCTCTTCGCGGATCTCGACGAGTTGACGCTTCACCAGCGTGTTAATGGTAGTTCGGGGAATGTCGAGGGCCTGCAGCGTCTCAAGCGGAACTCTGCCTCCGGAGGCGGCAAGAGTATCGATGAGCATGCGCTGGTTTTCGTTCAGCTTGCCTTCGACCGATTTCAAGAGAGCGATTTTGATGGTGCGTGTGGCATCCTGCGGAGCGGAGAGATCTTCGCGGATGATCCATTTTTTACGGACCATTCCGGCGAGAATGATTCGTGAAGCGCGAGTCGCGGAGCGAAGAGTTTCTTCGCGAACTAGAGGCGCGCCCTCGTCCTCGGCCCGTCCCGCAAGGTAGTCGAGCATTCGGAACTCCGCGGCTTGTTCTTCTGGGCTGCGCTGCAAACGCCCTGACGACCCGGACGCTCCTGCGAGATGCAACGCCATCCGTCCTTCTTCGGCAATGCGATAGCCGATGCTGCGTTTGAATTCAGCGCCGAGGGGAAGCATAGTGCGGAAGACCTCGCCGACGGGAGCGAGGTAATAGTCGGCAATCCAGCGGCCGAGGCGCAGAAGTTGGTCGTCGAGAACGGGCGCAACGTCGAGGACAGAAATGATGTTTTTAGTTGCGACTGAAGGTTTGCGGTCATGCAGTGCTGTGACGATGCCCGACAGACGCTGCTGTCGAAAAGAGACGAGCACGCGTCCGCCCACGACTGGAGAGGCTTCCGCTGCGACACAGTACGTGAAAGCCATGTCGAGGGGCACGGGGAGAGCGACGTCGCAGAACTGCGGCATTGGTTGGAAGGATAAACTACGCGCTGCAGGGACGGACACTGGGGTTCGTGGCCGGGAGGGGATGCTTCGACTCGCTCAGCATGACATGACTTCAGAATTCATTCGCTCTTCTGTGGAGGTATCAGTCCCAAATACTTCATCACCATCTGCAAGTCTTTCCACGCCTCGCCTTTCTGGCGCGGGTCGCGCAGAAGAAATGCCGGATGGTAAGTGACGGCGAGTTTTGCTCCTTGCCATGAAGGATCACTGCTGCGCGCGCCTGACGGCACGAAATCGTAGAAGCGACCACGCAGCTCTGACATGGGCGCGTTGATCGCGAGCAGATTCTTTGCCGCTACCGCGCCGAGCGCCACAACGACCTTCGGCCTGACTACTGCGATCTGGCGCATGAGGAAGGGTGAACAGGTGTCGCATTCGTCGCGCTCTGGCGTGCGGTTGCCGGGTGGGCGGCACTTGACCACGTTTGCGATATAGACTTCCTCCCGCCGTAACCCCATCGCCTTGATCATGTTGTTGAGCAGTTGGCCGGCACGGCCGACGAACGGCTCGCCTTGCGCGTCTTCATCGGCGCCGGGTCCCTCGCCAACAAACATCAGATCGGCGCGCGGATTACCCACGCCGAAGACGATTTGCTTACGGCCTTGTTTGTGCAGCTTGCAGCGTGTGCAATCGCCGAGGTCTTCACGAATCAATTTGAGAGCTGCCGTCGGATCGACGACGCCATATTCCGGCTTGGGATTCAGAACGTCGAAAATATTTTCTTCGGCGACGACCGCGACAGCTGCGGATTTTTTAGATGACATTTCTTCTCGCAATTCCGGCTGGAAATCAACCGCTTCTGGTGCGGTGGTTGCGCTTTCCTGTGAATCACCGACACACGGATTGCGCTGGTAAAAATCGTAGATGCCAAGTTCGTAATAGTACTTAATGCGTTCCGCGAGGGCGCGACGCAACTGAGGATCTAAAAATGCAGTGGGCATCAGATGAGGTCATTATATCGCGATGCCCTTTAGCGGTTTTTCACAGCGCCGCAAGGATACGGCCTGTACCGGAGGTAGAGATCCTTCGACTACGTGAGTCATCCGCTGCGCGAATGACTCACTTCGCTCAGGATGACATGCTAGAGACGCGGGTTTCGGGGATGATGGCTCTTACGCTTTGACTGACGATTTGCGCTGCTGGCGGAGATGGACAATCTGGTCGAGCACGCGCTGGGCAACTTCCCATTTCGTAGTTTCAGGAACCTCAACGACTTCGTCACAAGTAATGATCGTGACCGCATTGCGGTCGGAATCGAAGCCAACGCCTTCGCGTGAAACGTCGTTGACCACGATGGCGTCGAGGTTCTTGGAGAAAAGTTTCTGGCGGGCGTGCTCAAGAACGTTTTCTGTCTCAGCGGCGAAACCGACAACAATCTGCGAATCTTTTCGAAGGGCGATTTCTTTCAGAATGTCAGGCGTGGCTTCGAGTTCCAGATTCAGCGATCCTTTATGTTTGATCTTCTGACCAGCGGCGGCTTTTGGGCGATAGTCAGAGACGGCCGCAGTCTTGATCACGATGCTAGCTTGTGGAAGCAGTTTGAGCACAGCATCCCGCATTTGCTCTGTCGATTCGACGTGCGTAAGTTCGGCGGCTCCCGGGGGTATAAGTGAAGTTGGACCGCTGACCAGCAAAACACGCGCGCCACGGCGCAGGACTGCTTCGGCGAGCGCGTATCCCATGCGGCCACTGGATCGGTTGGTGAGAAAGCGGACGGGATCGATCTTCTCGCGTGTCGGACCTGCGGTGATCAGGACAGTTTCTCCGCTCAGGTCCTGAGATGCACCAAGGGCCTCAAGCACGGCGGCAACGATCGCTTCGTTTTCCGCAAGGCGTCCGGAGCCGGTCATGCCGCATGCCAGGTATCCCACGCCCGGCTCGACGATCTTGACTCCACGCTTGCGGAGGATCTCAAGATTTGCCTGCGTCGCGGGATGGTTCCACATGTTGACGTTCATCGCGGGCGCCACTACGACCGGCGCTGTGGTCGCGAGATAGAGCGTGGTCAGAAAATCTGAGGCGATTCCCTGCGCAAAGTGCGCGAGAACATCAGCTGTAGCTGGAACGACTACGAGCGCGTCGATCGATTGTGCGACAGCGATGTGCTCGATGGCAGAGTCAATGTTAGGCTCATGCTCCTCGCCGGAAGAGAACATACCTGTGATGACTTTTTCTCCGGAAAGAGCGGCGAAGGTGAGAGGCTTGACGAACTCCTGAGCGGCACGGGTCATGATGACCTGTACGCGGATACCGCGATCCTGCAGCAGGCGAACGATCTCGGCTGCTTTATAAGCCGCGATTCCGCCGGTGACGCCAAGGGCGACTTTCATACATTTTTGATTGTTGATTTTTGATTGCTGATTCAAAACCATCAGATCGCGTGTTTTCAATCTACAATCAGCGATCTAAAAATCAACAATGGCTTTCAGTCCTGGGCTTTCAGTCCTGGGCTTTCAGTCCTGGGCTTTCAGTCCTGGGCTTTCAGTCCTGGGCTTTCAGTCCTGACCCAGCGCCTTATCCAAAGCTTCGCCGGCCTGCTCGGCAGGAGTACGAGTGTCGGGAATTTCCCACTTCACTTTGCCGGCGCGAATTTCATCCTGCGCGATGCGGCATGGTTTGCGGGAACTGGTGTCAACCACGGGCGGCGCGCCGGACTGGAGCTGGCGCGCGCGGCGGGCTGCGACGAGAATGTAGCGATAGTTGCTGTCGAAGCCTTCGATCAACTTCATTGGGACTCTCCCCTTTTAGAAACCGATTTTGAACGACGAATCAGTGCCGGGCATTAGCGATGCGTTGCGCAGAACATGCTAGCTTTCAGGTTGTCCCGCTGATACGGACTTTCCAGTTCGAGCGCCTATTGGACGCCCATGAAATGATACCGCGAAAACTAAGAGCTTGCCGAGGGCACATAAGTGGGGGACGGCAGAATTGGAATGAATCAAGTTCTGAATGAATCAAGAATGCGCTGCACCCGATCTTTTACATTGGCGAGACGGCAGCGCTCGGCCCGCGCCATGATTTCTTTTTCTTCGTCTGACAACTGCGGTGGCGACTTTCGCAGACGCTCGGAACGAACGATAGCCTGCAAGCTCTTGATTGATTCCTCGAGATCGTCGTTGATTAGAATATAGTCATATTTACTGTAGTTTTTGATCTCCTGACTAGCTCCATCCAACCTGCGCTGAATGACCCTAGGATCGTCTTCGCCACGTTTCAGCAAGCGCTTCTCTAATGTTCTGCGATCCGGCGGGAGCACAAAAATGCTCACGGCATGAGCCAACTTCGGCTTGATTTGTGCGGCTCCTTGTACATCGATGTCGAGCAGAAGGTCATGACCTTTCGATTGTGCCTCTTGGAGGAAACGGCGAGCCGTTCCGTAGTAGTTTCCGAAAACGTCAGCGTGCTCCAGGAATTCGTCAGCGCGAATCATCTGCTCAAACTGCTCGCGGGAAACGAAAAAATACTGTTTGCCGTTTTGCTCTGCTCCGCGTGGAGCACGTGTGGTGTACGAGATGGAGAAGTCGAGATCGGAGGTCTGCTTCAACAGTTCGTTGACCAGCGTTGACTTGCCCGATCCAGACGGCGCCGAAATGATGTAGACAATGGGCTCAGGAAATGGGCTCATTCCAGGTTTTGCACCTGCTCACGAGACTTCTCGATTTCTGCTTTCATGGCCAGACCCGCTTCGGTGATCTTGAGTGCTTCGCCGGCCAAGCCGGAGGTTTTCGAAAGCAGCGTGTTGGCCTCGCGGTTCATTTCCTGCAAAAGAAAGTCGAGTTTCTTGCCGATCTCGCCACCCTCGTCAAGCAGACCAAGGAAATGCTGGACGTGAGTTTCGAGGCGCACGATCTCTTCCTGAATGTCGCTGCGATCGACCAGAAGCGCGGCTTCCTGCAGGGCTCGTTCCTTGTCGATGCTGGCGCCGAGAAGCTCCTGCAAGCGCGATTGCAACCTTTCGCTGTAGCTCTGCAACACGGCGCGACGGTGTAGCTGCACACTCTTGCTGGCTTCGACCAGATGCGTCATGCGCTCGCGAAGTTCGCGCCCGATGCCGCGACCCTCTTCTTCGCGCATCTGATTAAGTCGGTCTATGACATCGCCAACTTTTGCCATGACTGCCGATTCCAGCGCGCCATCGGCACTGTCGTTATTAGCGGAGTCGAGTGCACCAGGAATGCGCAGCACGGCGTTGAGATCGGGATCAACGGATAAGGAAAATTCGGCGGCAGCTGCACGGTACGCTGCGATGTACCCGCCTACGATTTCGCGGTTGAGGGAAAAGGTCTCACTCGCCGATCGCTCAAGCGACAGCGTGACCTCGACGTGGCCGCGGGCCATCTTTTCTTTTAGAAGACGGCGAAGCTGCATTTCGAGGGAATCGGTGCCTGAAGGAAGGCGGAAGTGCAAATCCAGAAAACGATGGTTGACCGACTTCAGAGAAAGCGCGAATGCCAGGCTGCCATTGGACGATGCCTTAGCCGCCGTGCCGGCAGCTTCGTGCGCCACTTCCCCTCGGACCTGAGCGAAACCCGTCATGGATCGAATGGGCATAGGATCAAATTCCGGCGACCGCTTTGGGCGCGTCGATGGTTGCGAATTGCAACTCATAGAGGCGCCGGTATGTACCCAGCTTCTGCATCAACTCTTCGTGCGCGCCGATGTCGGCGATAGTGCCGTTCTCGATGACCACGATGCGATCGGCGCGGCGCACAGTCGAAAGACGATGCGCGATCACAAACACGGTGCGGCCAGCCATCAAGTTGTGCAGCGCAGATTGCACCAGCGCTTCTGACTCGCTGTCAAGCGCAGAGGTGGCCTCATCGAGAATCAGGATCGGGGCATTTTTCAGCAGCGCTCGTGCGATCGCAAGCCGCTGGCGCTCACCTCCGGAAAGGCGCACGCCCCGTTCGCCAATGGCGGTATCGTACCCAGACGGAAGGGCGAGGATGAAATCGTGAGCCAAGGCTGCGCGCGCTGCAGCTTCGACCTCCTTCATCGGAACATGCGGTTGGCCGTAGGCGATATTGTTTCGTACGGTGTCGTTGAAGAGCACGGTCTCCTGTGTCACGATCCCGACCTGCGCGCGTAGAGAAACGAGAGTCACATCCCGCACGTCATGGCCATCGATTCGAATGCTTCCGTCAGTTACATCGAAGAAGCGAGGGATCAGATGAACCAGCGTACTCTTTCCCGCGCCACTTGAGCCGACAACGGCGAGCACCTCGCCCCGTTTGACCTGAAGCTCGATGTCATGAAGGATTTCGCGAGCGCTCTCACCATCTCCTTCGTAAGCGAAGGAAACACCATCAAATTCGATGCTTTCAGCGAAGCGCGGCAGCCGCTTCGCGCCGGGCTTTTCGGCGACGACATCTTCAGTATCCATGAATATGAACAGCTGCGACGAAGCACCCAGTGCTTGCTGAAAACTGTTGTTGAAGACGGCAAATTTGCGCACCGGATTGTACATGCTGAGCACCGCCGCAACGAAGGTCACAAAGGCGCCTAACGTGAGTTCATTGTGGGAAATGCGCTGACGGCCCAACAACAGCAGCAGAGCGATGGCGATGGCTCCAAAAATATCCATCAGCGGAGAACTAACGGCGGCAGCTGCGACGGAGCGCAGGTTGGCGTGAAACAGGCGCTGCGCAGCTTTACGGAAACGGGCGACCTCCCACGACTCCATGCCAAAAGCTTTGACGATGCGGTTGCCAGTAATGGTTTCGTGCAGAATGTTCTGCACATCAGCTAGTTGATCCTGGCCGCGCCGCGTGGTGGAACGTACTCGCCGCCCGATGCGCACCGCAGAATAAATGATGAACGGCACAAACAACACCAGCACCCAGGCGAGTTCGCGACCGAGGATCACAACCAGAATTGCGGTAAACGCAAATGAAAAAAATTGTTGCAGAAATTCGGCGAGCACGCTCGACATGGCGAATTGCACGCGCTCAATGTCGTTGATGATGGTTGAGATCAGGGTCCCAGTCGTGTGCTTGGTGAAAAACGCAGCCGATCTTCGCAACACGGAGTTGTAGAGATCGTTGCGCAGGTTCGTGATCATGCCGAAGCCGGCATGGTTTACGAGGTATGTCCCGCTGTAGTCGAAAATTCCCTTCAGCACGGTCGAAGCGACAAGTGCATACGCGACGATAGTCCACGCGTTGTGGAAATGCGTGGGAACGAAGCGCTGAAGATAGATTGGCTCGCCCGTTTGAGGCCAGGTGAAAAGCGCGATGTTTTCAGAGCCGGAACTGGGATTGAGTACACGATCCAGCACCGGCTTGAGCAGGATTAGCCGGAACGCCTCCAGAAATCCGACCGCAGCGAGCAGAAAGACTCCCGGCAGCAATTGCACCAAAAACGGAAAAACGTAGCGGAGGAGCCGCGTCAGTTGCCGCATAGGGCTCCCACGCGGGGCAGGCCGCGGTCACTGGCTGCCGATCGAATAAGCATGAGTTGCAAGGCCTTATTTTACGCGAGTTGTTCGCCAGAAACAGCTAACCACAGAGGTCACAGCGGTACACGGAGGAATCAGATTTCTCCTGAATGTTTTGCGGTTTGGTTTCTACTTCGGACTGTCGCGGTGCACGACCTTCAGGCGATAACCAGCCTGACGCAGGTGTTTGGCTACCTCTTCGGCGATCATGACGGAGCGATGCTGGCCGCCGGTGCAGCCGAACGCGATTGTCAGGTAGCTTTTGCCTTCATGAATGTAATGCGGGAGCAGGTAGACGAGGAGTTCGGAAATGCGTGAGATGAATTCGCGTGTCTGCGGGAACGAACGAATGTATTTAGCCACACTGGGATGGCGCCCGGTCAGCGGCCGAAACTCGGGTACAAAGTGCGGATTAGGCAGGAAACGAACGTCAAAAACTAAGTCGGCGTCCTCGGGAAGGCCCTGGCGAAATCCGAAGCTGACACACGAGACGAGAATGCTTTTTTCGGAAGGCTTTTCGTGAAAACTTTCGTTGATATGGGCGCGCAGCTCGTGAACGTTGAACTTCGATGTATCGATGACGAAATCGGCGAGGCGGCGGATAGCGCCGAGGTGGCGGCGTTCGGCTTTGAGCGAGGTTTTTACGGGTGTGTCGGTGCCCAGAGGATGTGGCCGGCGGGTTTCGCTGAAACGCCGGAGCAGGACTGCATCCGAGGCTTCGAGGAAAACGACCTTCGTGGGAATCATGCGCCGAACCGACTTCACGATCGCGGGCAATTTTTCCAGCTTGGAGCCTTCACGCACATCCACGACCAGGGCGGTGCGGCGAATCTCGCTGGATTGCACAGCCAGTTCGGCGAATTCCGGAATCAATTGGATCGGCAGATTGTCGACGCAGTAGTAACCAAGGTCTTCGAACGCCTTCAGCACGGAGGCTTTGCCCGATCCACTCATCCCCGTGATGATGACCAGTTCGGGCGATTGCTGACCGTCGTGGAAAGGTTTCTTTCCACTGGGCTGGGGGCTTTTTCGCTGCGAGTGGGACTTCTGAGACCTCATGATTTGGATAGTAGCATCGACACATCGCTCGCGACCCCAGTGATTCGATTGTCAATTGAGATACCGCTGATCTGATTCTCATATTGAACCCTCGAAATTTTTGGCGGCGTATTCCAGGTGGGAACAAAATCTTCGATGGAGGCACGATCGCCTTCATGCGCAGTCTGCGCAATGGTCAGGCTGAACCAGTGATAGCCGCAGAATCTGGCCGCGCGGGGTGTCTTTGCGCGAGAGCAGATAGAGAGCGTTGTCAGAGCCACGGTCTCCCGGATGGCGAAGTTCACGCGCGGCACAACGTCGGGAAGTTCTCTGCTGTTGTCGAGTTCGAAGATGTGAGCCGAGGCATCTTCCGATCCGTTTTTCTGACATCACGGCGGCAACATATTTTCCGCTGAACGAAGGCACGAAGAAATCGACGGAGAGCGATTTTTTACCAGCAGCGTTAGGATCGACGACTTTGCGCTGGCAGGATCATCGGCTGGGCGCAACATTACCAACACGGATTGTTCCTGCGATGGCTAGTTCTTTTCGGCGAAAAGCATTCCGGCGCGGAATTGCAAAGCATAATACGACGCGGAACTGTTCGTGATGAACTGCTTCAGGCGCTCTTTGACAGCGGGGCGATTGGGCAGATGATCGAGATAGGCTCGGGTGCGAGCGTTCTGCGCTGCGCTCCATTGCTTGACAGCGGGATCGTCCCAGTTCTCCAGCCAGCGGTAATCATCGGTAACTTTCACACCGTGATATTCGTCGGTGAGGGTTGGGGGCAGGTGACTTGGGGATCGATGGACCCTGAGCGCATGCTCCAACCGTCATCAGGCAGGGGTAATAAAAATGTATAAACGCAATGTTTTCATGGGTTTCATAGGCCCCCTTTGCCGCGCGTGGGTTATATAAGGGAGCAAGCTCAGTCGTCAGACCTCAGCCGTCAGACCGCGGACGTCCAAGGTCTGAGGTCTAAGGGCCGGGACCAAGTAACAGTTACTTTTGCTTCGTCGAGTGGCACTTTCTGGCGAGGGCGCGCTCGCGGGAGCAAGGCTAAAATATTGTTTGGACTGAAAGGCTCAAGGTCTCCTGCTATGCCAAAAATGCTCCCGAAATCGATGATGTGGCTGTTGGGTCTGGTCCTTGCCGTTCCCTTTGCAGTCTCATCGAGCGCTACCGCGCAGTCCCCTTTGGAGCGTCATCGCGACAAGCTACATCGCTCGAACGACTGCGATCTGTATTGTGACGTTGACTGGCCGACCTGGGAGCACCGCAGTTCCGATTTCACGGTGCAAGTTTCCTTTCGCGGTGAGGCGATCTCCGGGGTAAAAGTCACGCTGACCAGCGAAGATCCTCTGCCCGACGGGACTGGCCGGCATGTCATGGCCACGCTTGCTACGGGTATAAATGGTGTTGCACGGTTCACTAAAATTCCTCCTGGAAAATACATCGCGCACGTCAACGAAGGCCTGCTCGCGCAGAGCCAGGACCTTGAAGTTGAAGCAGAGTACACCAACACCGACACCGTTGAGCTGGAATGGCCGATGGCGCCAATTGCAACGCGGAACGTGCGTGGCTGGCTGAGTGGCTGGGAAAAATTGACTCCGCAGAACCGGAGCCATCGCCAGCCGCTCGCAGATGTGCAGGTACAGCTATTTGACCTGCGGTCGGGCAAACTGCTCGATAGCACGCGCACCAGCGACGATGGATATTACGAATTTCCTAATTCCGATGATGGTCTCTATGTAGTGCGCGTCAGCGAAGGCCAATACCCGGCTATGCAAGGCTATGACCAGGCAATTGAAGTAGCTGCGAACGCTGTCAGCGAGCAGATGCCTGGCTTCGTTGTGGACCACGTCTGCGGCCTCGGACTTTCGGTGTTGAATCCCAGGCATGATAGCCAGGACCCATGCGTTCCGACGGGCGCCAGGGATCCCAATCCGCCGATCCGATACTATGAACCCTACTACCGCGTCTATCCAAGCACGGTCATCATTATGCAGCAGCAGCAGGTAGTTGTTATACGGTGACCGGCCACGCTACGGTAACCGGCCACCCTAACTTTTAACCGCACTTCTTGCTTTTCGCGTGCCCGCTGGCGCAGCGGGTCCTGCTCCTCCAAAAACGACACGAGCAATCCGACGCAATCGCGTCTTGCAGCGCGATGAGTCACGACGGATTGTGAAGCAGTCAGCGGTTGCTCAACGGTTTCGGTTCCTCGACATGGATGCGATGTTGGTTGGCATAGTCGTCGTGGCGGACGCCGGTGACTTGCCACGAAACCTCCACTCCGGGCCGGCTGGTTTTGATCACGAAGCGGTTGCCTTTGACTTTCTGTGCAACGAAGGCCTCAGCGAACTGTCCGACCAGCGTGAGTTGGTAGCGGAAGTCCCGGTTTAGCGCTTCAAAATAGTCAGGCAGAATCACCGTAGCCAGGCCGTGTTTGTCGGTAATGACCGAGCCGTTGTAGATGTTCATCATGTCGGGTGATTCGACGACGGAATGGTAGAGAAATTGATTGGCCGGGTTCAGGGGGTGGTCGATCTTGAACGTACTGCTGCCCTTCGCTATCGAGCCGATTACATCGATATTTCCAGCCACGGTTAACGCGTAAGGAGTGCCGCCGTTGGTTAGACTCGTGCTGCTGGTAAAGACAGTTGGAGTGGTGCCTGCCCCAAGGAAATACCAGCCAAGATAGATGTCTGCGACTTTGTTGCTGGTCATGTTGTCCTGGAGAGTGTTGGTGTTTGCCGTGCTCTCGTGATTCAGGTTTTCAATAAGCACGTTTCCCGTCGGGAACGTGCTGTTCCCCAAAATTTCCACGTCATAGCCGTTATGATTGACACCCACCGTTACGTCAGATAGCCGCACCCCGGTGGTGGTCAAGCTTGCAGTGGGATTGCCGATTACAATGCACGCGGCGCTGCCGGAGCAGAACTCAACGTGGCTGTTGGTAATGGCCGTGGAGACGCCGAATACCTTGATCAAGGTGTTAGGTTCGTTGGAAATAGAAAGATTGTTCCCGCTCACCGTGAAATTGTCGAACCCGCGGATACTGCGCCCTTCGAGCGATGAGCTGCCGGTAGTGGTATCGCCATCGACCTGTAGGGCGACGGTGTTATTGCCGCACAAGCCGCAGTTGGCGGTCGTACCGGTGGCGGTGAAGCCGATGGCAACATCTTGATAGGGGCCACTGTTGACGGCACCAAAGCCCGTACCTCCGGGATTACTCGTAGTCACGTGCAGGCCGATTATCGGGCAGTCGAAAATCTGAACGTTGTTGAGAAGCGACCTCTCCTCCGCGTTGTTGTTCAGAACTCCCACTGCAGCGCCCATTGCAGTCGAACTGACGGCGTTGCAGTTCACCGTCAGGTCTCTGATCTGGATGCCATAGTAAGTGGCCGATGTCCCAGTCCCTCCTAGTCCCATCTGCAGCACAGCCGGATTCGTGGTCGATCCCAGACCTGCCGAAAAGCTGCTTGCGGCATGGATCTCGGTGTTCGCGCTTGCCAGACCCGTACCGTTTGCGCCAATGCCTTCAATGATGACTTGCGAGGGAATGACCCACGTGACCCCCGCCTCAATGTCAATGTAGCCGAGCAGAAGCTTGCCGGTCTTTCCAGTGAGACCCGTGCCTGCGGTTGTGGCGAATGGATTCACGGTGCAGACCCATTTGGTAGATCCGGGGGGGAAGTTAGTGTTCGTGAAACCGCGGGCGTCGACAACGGCGCCGCCTCCTGGCGGGATCAGGGAACTGCTGTAGACGGATTGAATCCTTAAGCAGATATCGTTGTTGGTGCTGGTCGCTCCACCCGTTTCGACATAGGCATCGATATAGGCTGGACTCGAAGCGAAGCTGGACCCGCCTGTGGAGATCAGCGGTTCCCCGTTCGTTTGAGCCCCAATGGGGTTGGTGGAGAGCAGTGCGAGTGCGACTACAACGAAAGCGAGAATACGACTCTTCTGCGACATTTTCCTTTCCTCCTTATGGGCTGTCTGATTGTGGTGCAAGGGAGGCGCAGGCCCCGGTGGAGGAACGACTCTAAAGAACAAACGTAGATTAACCTTCGTCGGCTGCGCGTTTTTCTGTAATCCGGACAACCTGTGGACATCGGAACGTCAGCAATCGCTTTTGCATTAGCTTACGAGGGGAAGATTCGAGGGATCAGAGGTGTGAAAATCTAGGGAGAAACTGGAATTCTTTCCGGCTTCTGAAACATCTGTGGCCAAAAGAAACCGCGCCCTTGCGGACGCGGTCGTTAGACATTTGGAGCTTCGGAGGCGGCCGTTCTAGCGCGACCGGCCACGCTAACTCTTAACGGCGCTTCTTGCCTTTCTTTTTCGCCTTTTTGGCAGGTTTCTTGCCGGCGGCCTTCTTCTTGGCCGGCTTTTTCTTGGCAGCCTTTTTAGCTGCTGGTTTCTTCTTCGCCGGCTTCTTGGCGGCAGCTTTCTTTTTGGCTTTTGGCTTGCCACCGCCGCTTCCACCTTTCGGGGCTGGGGGAGCGGGCTTGGGAGCAGGAGGCGCGGGAGCGGACATGGGTTCGGGTTCCATGCCTTCCGGTTCCGGCATGCCGGATTCCTCTTCTTCCTCCTCTTCTTCGAAATCTTCTTCCAGCGACTCGCTGTAAGCGCCGGTGTCGCCGAATTCATCTTCTTCGTCACGCCCATAGAGCGTGGGGTCGTAGAACGTCATTGCTCCTCCTGATTTCAGTGGCGGCCAAGCGCGGGACAACGCGCCCTGGCTGCGGGCACGAGAGAATTTAAAAGACCACCTAAACTTCTTTTGCTGGAACGGCGGGCGATTATAGCACGACGTTCGGTGCAGGCTGCAAGGATCGCAGATACAAAGTTACTCGGTATTTGGTTATCACAGCGAGATGGGAAATGGAAGGGGAAAAGAAGAATCTTGCTCGATTGCGGAATCGAAATCCCGGCCTGAAACGGCGACCTGCACTAGATCAAATCCCCACCCTAGCCGCAAAAGAACGCGGCTAGGATGGGGCACCCATACCCACGACTGTTTCGTCGCTTTATGCTCGTCAACGAATACTAGACGCCGTGCGTACTTCCGCTATGGCCTGCTGTCCGAGGCTGAGCGAGCTCTCGATGGTCTTCATGTGAGACGAAAGCCGAATAGCGGCCGTTCTTGTCGGGAGTGATGTTTTGGGTTTCCATCCACAACGGGGCGCCACCTTGCTCGTCTTTGTAGAGGCTGAAGGTGACGCCGGTGATGCCAGTTAGCGGCTTGCGGTTCATGTCGGTGAGAATTCCGCTGAACCGGGTCAGGCTGGGGACGACGACAGATGCGGATGTCGAATTCTGCTGGGCCGCAAGCGGCAACAGCGAGCAGATGGCGAGCAGAAACGATGCGAGAGTGAGTGTCAGGCGTGACATGTTGCCTCCGGAGCCGGATGAGAACGGACGACGTCAGCGCCCTATGTCGAAGTGCAGCCGTCTAGCCGTCCACTCGTATAAGCGACGGTGCGGCGGGAATCCCCTCATAGAACCATGGGAAAAGAAAAAGCCCCTTTTCTCGTAAAGAAACGCGAGAAATGGGGCCACACTGGCATCAGGCGAACGGATTTTAGAAGGGTGTCACCGGAAGGACGGGCGTTCCCTCTATCTGAACAGCCTCAAGGGCAGTAGGGTTGATACCCAAAGCGCGAAGGATCGTAGGCGCCACCTGGGCGGTGCCCACTCCGGCGCTTACTGTCCTCGGCTTGAAGGTCGGATTCGACAGGAGCAGAACCACATTCGTGTCGTCATGAGAGAACCCCCCGTGCTCTTCCTGTTTCGCTTTGCTGCCCGAGTAGGTAACACCGACATTCGGGGTCACGATGATGTCGGGCGTGCGCGGGTCGTTGGTCGGATTATTGAAGTTCAGCTCGAGTGAAGGCCCATAGTAGATCTGGCCGAGGCCAACGCCCGTAGTAGCGGAAGCATTCTGTTCGATGATGGAGACGGCCGAGTCCGTATCGGCGGAGTTGGCCAGCCAAATCAGAGAAACGTCATCTTCCGTCGGACCGATGCCGGTAGGGTTATTGGTCGATTCCGAGAACGGAATGAAACCGGCATTGGAGAGCAGAGTTACCGGCGAAGTGCCATTGATAGTCTGACCGACGTAGCGGCTGGGATCGATGGGCGACTGGCCGTGCTTCGCAGTGATCACGATCAGGGTCGAATCGGCGAGTCCCTGCTTGTTCAGTTCGCTGACAAAGGCCGCAATCGAAGCATCGACGAATTGGAATTCGTTGAGCAGCGCCGCGCTGGGCGTAGCCTGAGCATCGAGATATCCTCCGGTGACGCCGTTGCTCTTCTCGATCAGCTTCTGGCCTACACTGACGGCCTGGAAGTTCATACCGAAAACGGTGGGAACCTTGCTCGTCGCCGTCGTGGCTCCGAGGTGAGTTTTGCCGTCGATCCAGTTGAGGACCGCGTTGACCTTCAGGGTGTCGTAGCACTGGATGTTTTCGAAGCTGTTCGTCCAGGCGGTGATGTCGGATTTGGGATCGCGGACCTTGGCGCAGGAGATGCCGGTCGGCGTCGTCACCCCGGGAAGAGCGACCACATTCGAATTGATTTCCGGCGCGTAGAAATCGTCTAGCGCGCTTGGTCCGATACCTGAGGCCACGGAAGCGTAAGCCGGGTGCTTGTCGGACCATGCCGCAAATCCGCCGGCAGCGTGAATCACGCTGAAGATACTGTTGACCCGAACGAACTCCCACGGGTACACGGGAGCGCAGCCGTTGCTTGGGTCACGAACAAGATGCTTAGGGTCGATGGACGCCATGGTGCCATCAGTCAGCGAAGCGCCGGGCGCGCCGCCATTGAGCTTAGTTTTGTTGAAATCGATGCCTTCTTCATACTCGGTTGTCGTACCGGTGGGCACGCCGTCGGGAGTGCACGGGCCAGCGCCAAGACCATTGCCGGTGGTTTCAGCCGGGGCGTCAAAATTTCTCGAATAGGCGACGTCATAGTAAACCCCCGTGGCAGCGGGGCTTCCGCCTGTAACGATGGCGGTGAGGCCCGGGAACGAATCCGAGGGTTTTGAGGTGCTGGCCGCGACGTAGTTGACCCCGGTTGCGCCCAGTGCGGCAATCGCCGGGCAGAAGGGTTGGCCGCCGTTGGCGGTAACGATGCCGTTGGCGCAGTTCAAGAAATCAATCGCATGCATGCCGTCGACACTGATGAGCAGCACATGCTGGATTTTATTGTTGCTGGGAATTTGATTCTTGACTGGCTCTTTGGCCAGCGCCGGCAACGCCGCCAACAATATGGCGGACACGCCGACACGTAGACTGCGGGAGAGATTCATGGGGATTTCCTCCTGAGGAATTAAAAGAGTTGCTTTAGACAGATAGCAAAGAAGGGTGAACGGAGTATGACGGCGAAGTTACTGAAATGTTAAAAAACGGTAAAGAAATTTTTAGGTTAGATGACTTGGAGAACAGTGATTCAAGGCGCACAGATATCCCAAAAAAATGATCTGGAGTGTGTTTATTAGTGAGGGTGCCCCCACCCTTCTGTATTTGGATCGAAAGACAATCTATCGGGCGACTTGGACGATCAGGATCATGCCGGGATGGAGAACGGCGACGTTGCGGTTATCACGTTTGAGCGCTGCGACGGTGGTCTTGTAGAACGTAGCGATTGAGTAGAGAGTCTCACCGGGCTTCACTTTGTGGTGAACGAGAGTCTCTTCTTTTTCTGATTCTATGTGTTCAATCTGAGCCGACTTTGTCGCCGGAGGTTTGGTGCTCGCCGTCTGCGTGGTCTTCTTCGACCGGCTGTGCGATGCCACGACCTCGGACTCGTGATTCGGCGTGACCGGAAGGTGTAAGGCAAGGACGCGCCGGCCCCCGAGGCTGTTGCCGTGCAGGCCGTTCCAGCGGCGTAACATCTGCGGCGATACGCCGAAGTTTTCCGCTACGCTCTCGACCGTATCACCCCGACGAACTTTATAACGCGTAATGCGGCGGGCGTAGGTTGCGTCGGTGTCAGGATGTTTGCCGGGTGCAACCGGAATCACCAGACGGGCGTCGGCTTCGAGTTGCGGACCGTCGAGATGATTGGCTTCGGAGATCTGTTTCGTGGTCGTGTGATACGTGCGGGCAAGCGAAGCGAGGGTGTCGCCGGAGTGAACTGTATGGAAGCGCCACCAGAGCCGCGACTCAGGCGGAATCGAGGCGATTGCAGTTTCGTATTGATCCTTGGTTCCGGCGGGAAGGTGAAGCTGGAACGCTTCCTGGCGCGGCGTGCTCAGGCGCAACAGGCTCGGGTTCAGGTCTTGTAATTCTGCTGTCGTCGCGTTCACACACTCGGCCACTAAGCGCAGATCGACCGGATAATCGATTGTCAGCGTGTCGTAATCGGCGGGTTGATCCACCGCGACATCGGTAAGCCCGTATTGGGACGGGTTCTTGGTCATGATGGTCACGGCCAAGATGATCGGCACGTAATTGCGCGTTTCTTTGGGCAGAACGTTGCGGCGATAGAGTTCCCAGAAATCGGCGTAGCCGGTGCGCTTCACAGCGGCCTGCACCGTGCCGGGGCCGGAGTTATATGCGGCCATGGCGAGATACCAGTCGCCGAACTGGTTATAGAGATCTTTCAAATGATGAGCAGCGGCGCGCGTGGATTTCTCCGGGTCCTGGCGGTCGTCCACATACATATTGTGCGAGAGGCCGTATCCCCGAGCGCGGCTGGCCATAAACTGCCAGATGCCGCGGGCGCCGACGCGCGAAACGGCAAGCGGATGAAATCCGGATTCGGCCTGCGCCAGATAAATCAGATCTTGCGGGACGCCTTCTTCTTTCAGCGTCGACACCATCATGCTGTGATAGCGGCCCGAGCGGGCGTAGGCACGCTCGAAAACGCCGCGTCCGCGGCCGGAGAAGTAGCTGATGTAGCCGGCGACCTGGTCGGTCATCATCAGGGGCAGGTCGGAGCGCGTGTTTCTGATCTCGGCTTCGGCCTTGGCTTTGGTGCCAGCGTCGGCGGCGGGCGTCAGACCGTTGGTTTCGTCGATCGGGGCGGGTTCGGATTTCTGCTGCGGCTCCTGCTGCTGATCCTGGGCTGATGCATCAGCGCCTGTGCCTCCAGGATAGAGCTCATCGACGCCGGCGACGATGCGGTCGAACTCTTTCTCCAAGCGTTCGTCCGAGCGAACATCGAAGTTGCTGCCCAGCAGGGCGTTCAGGGCGTTATCGAAATGCTGCTTGGCTTCGTCGGTTTTGCCGGCATGATGAGCAGTCAGGCCGGATTGGTATTCCTGTTCGGCTTGTGCGATCAAATCGGCGACAGGGTCGGACGCCGATTGGGGCGTAGGCGTGCCCGCCTCAGCCGGAGTCGAACTCTGCGGCACAAGTTCCTCGCGCGGAGCGGCACTGGTCTGGGTAGCTGCTTGCGTTGGAACTGGAGCAAGACCAGAAACGGGCGCTACAGGTTGAATCTTGGGCGCGGAGCCAGTAGGCAGAAGCGAGGGCGGATGCTGTGCAGTCTGGCAGGCGCATCCTGCCAGAATCAGAGAGGCAAGCACTGCGATCCGGAAATAAAAATTGGTTAATCCCATACTTCGCTATGAGATGCGTACTTCTCCCAGTGTGAATGCCCGGTGAATTCTAGCAAAAATCGTACGCGGTGGTCGCGCTGTGGTCAATCGCTGAAAGGCGTCCGGCAAGGTTACTTTCGATACCTGTCGGAGAGGTTACCTTGACCAGGCATGCCGCTATTGTCGATTCCGCCTCTAGGGGATCAGATGCACGATCGCATAACTGTAGTTGGCGCAGTAAAGGCAGCTCGGTCAGCCGAAAATAGAATCAAGCCGCTATTTGCTTAATCAGTTCCCGTGTTTTTCCAATCAGAACAGAGACCGCATCGTATTTGGAAACCACGGCAGCCGCTCCAGCTGCAGCAGCGTCCCTTTCAAGAATCTTCGTGTTGTGAATCGAGTACACAATCACCGGAACCGCGGGCATAAGTTTCTTCAGGATGCGTGTCGCCTCCAGGCCATTCAAAACCGGCATGGAAAGATCCATGACGATCAATGCTGGGCGCAGGAAGCGCGCCTTTTCAATGGCATCCTGACCATTGTGGGCTTCTCCGCAAATTTTGAAGTCCCCCTCGCGCGTGAAGGCCTCGCATACAACCTTTCGGATCAGCGGGTTGTCATCGACAATCAGCACGGATCGCGGACGCACACCCTTCCTCCTCGTACCCTCCTCAAAACTATTCGTCGTTATTCATCGGAGGCCAACTCTGAGATGCCGGAAGATTAGAGGGATGTTACCGGGTATAAAGTGCATTCGAGCTTCGCGCAACCTGTATGGATTCGTTAAAATTACGTTACGGTTACGCCACGAAGAAGCTCGTCTACGGTATGTGGGGTATCGAATCGTAACAGGCTCTGTGATATCGATGAAGATGCCACCGTCATTTGCCGATCGAACTGCTTTTCTCATCATGTCCAGGGAGTCGCGCCGCCTCGATGACCGCATTCGCCACCTTTGTGCGAGGGTCGCAGATTCAACGAATCCCGGCGAGTTGGATTTACTCCTTCCCGAACTGAAATCGGCAATTCATGAAGCGATCGAGCGCCTCCGCGTAAGAGCAATTGCGATTCTCAGCGGAGGTCGAGACCTCCCGCCCGACCGCCGCAAACTGCCATAGGCGGTTGCGGGGCCAGTTGAATTTTTCATGGTTTGCTCCCACTCTCTAGCCGGTGCTCTTTGCGCTGAAGCAGTTCGTTGAGTTCCTGAATCAGTTGCAGGAACCGTTCGCGGTTTTGCTCCTTCTCAATCATCGCGCATAGCTGATGCATGCGTTCGCGTTCTTCCTGTTTCATGAAAGTGGGATGGCGGGCCCGGGAAGAGTGTTAGTAAGGTCGAGGGAGTATTCTCCGGAGCTGGTTCCTCGACAGGGTATGACCTACGGTAAAAAATCTAGGGGTGATTTTTTACACTCGCCAGTCATCCGGACGCCAATTCTGGATGGATTTCTTAATGTCCTTGCGCGAAAGTTTTTCATTCAGCACTCGCTCTACGAGTTTAGGTACTTCTGCGTCTGAAGCAAAACGCAGCGCGATTAACTGATCTATCGTTAGTTCGGAAATACGCGAGTGCAACGGTTCGGCGAGCAATTGTGTCAAACGCAGGCGCTCTTCCAGACGGATGACGCGGTCCTGCACCTTGAGCGCATAGACGCGAATTCTTAAAACAGCCACCAGCAGAGCGAATGCAAGCAGGATGAGCAAAAAGGCGTGGAAGTGGTCCCGGAAGTCACCCTCTGTGATATGGGCAAAGAAATGGATCAAGGACATGAGCGCTCCCAGTCCGAAGATTGGGAGTACGAAGAAGTGGTACAGGGGATCAAGGCGTCCATGATTCGCGAAAGTCTGCGGCTTCGTCTCTGCCATAAGCAACTCCTTGGAACGCGCCAAGTGTAGCACTGGTGTCAGGTGCTGAGTTGTTGGCGAGCAAGACGATCGGGAAGGGAATATCCTGGCAAAAAAACGCAGGAGTGCGAGAACCTCCAGGCCTCTCGTACTCCTGCTCTGCCTAAACTTGTATTACTTCGCGGCGCCCAGCAAAGTCTGCTGAGTGGCTGGGCCATTCTGGGCTTGCAATTCAGTCTCCGCCTTGTCTCGCGGCAGCCAATAAATCGCCTGGCTGTCGGCAAGCGCTATTCCCGAGAGGAAGTAACGATCACCATATTTGTGGAAGATCAAAGCGTTGACGGCGGCACCCTTCTGCGTTTCATTGGACGAGACAATAGAATACTGAGATGCATCAGCTTCCCGGTTGTGAATCTGCAATATTTTTCCCACCCGATCAGCTGCTTGCACAACGAATTCGCCAGCCGGCATGACCTTGTTTCCCGCCATAAACTCAAACGGCACTTGCACCACGAGCTTGTGTGCATCCTGCCACTGGGCACTGGCCAACAGAGGCATCATCATTACTGCTACTGCCAACATTCGAGCTGCGTATTTCATCACGTCACCTCCAGGACTGGTTTGCTTCCATCGGGAAGTACTGCGATCATCAACCGAGGTTGGCAAAACGTCCATAGAGCCAGCCTGAAGCGAAATCAATTTATCTGAAGAATCGACCGATATCTTGACAGGGACTAAACGGCAGACAAAAATTGCTGATAGCGCAGCATACGGAGCGCACATGCTCGGCAAAAAAGTGCGATTCGACGAATTCGAATTGGATTTCGGTTGCTTCCAGCTTTCCCGCCAGGGACAGCCCGTACGACTGGAAGGACTTCCTCTGCAGTTACTGATGTTACTCATTGAAAATCAGCGCCAGTTGGTAACCCGCGAGCAAATTGCCGACACGCTTTGGGGCAAGGATGTTTTCGTTGATGTCGAACAGGGCATCAATACTGCGATTCGCAAGATTCGTATGGCGCTCGAAGATGACTCCGTGCAGCCAGAGTTCTTACAGACAGTCGTCGGAAAAGGATACCGATTCGTAGCAGAAATCAGCATCGCGAGTGCTGACGGCACAGAAGAATTCAAAATTACCGCCGAAGAATTTGGGCAAGCCCTCATGGCCGCGGCTGGCCTGCATCCGGAAGAATCCAGTAATCCTCCCAAAGTCCGCGGGAAATCTTCTGCTACATAACATTCGCAACAGCGTTGTTTGCCTGACTTCCAGTATTCTAGGAAAATCAAAACTGGGCGGCCCATGTCTCGCGTCTTTGCGAGACGTGGGATTTCGGTTCTCCTAGACCTCGATACACGTTTCGATTCCGGGCCCTTCGATCTCAAACACTTGGTTCAGGAAACTATAGGAAAAATCAAAAATCCCCCCCCTTCTCGCAAAAACCGCGAGAAGTGGGCACCCATATTCCGTTTCCACTGAGAAATGTTGGAAGAGAAGTGGGGTCACCCGCCCTGGTTTCTGAACCCTGATTCAATCCGCTCCCAAATCGATTTGCGATTCGTGGTCCGCGCATCCGAATCTTCCCGCAGGCGTAGAATCAACCCTTCCATGAAAGCTATTCAAATCAAACAAACAGGCGGGCCCGAGGCGATGGAACTGGTGGAGTTACCGGTTCCTACGCCGAAGGCGAATGAGGCGGTCGTAAAGCTGTCCGCTTCGGGTGTGAACTTCATTGATGTTTATAACCGCGAGGGCAGATATAAAATCGCACTTCCATTCGTGTTGGGGCAGGAGGGCGCTGGCGTCGTGAGCGCCGTGGGCGCTGACGTCAAGTCAGTGAAAACCGGCGATCGCGTCGCGTGGACGAGCGTGCTAGGGTCTTATGCCGAGTATGCTGCAATCCCTGCTGATCGACTGGTTCCCATTCCTTCTGAAGTGAGCGACCATCAGGCTGCGGCGGCCATGCTGCAGGGGATAACCGCGCAGTATCTCTCGCATGATACGTATCCGCTGAAGCGCGGCGAGACGGCGCTGGTACATGCTGCGGCAGGCGGTGTGGGATTGCTGCTGACACAGATGGCACACAATATCGGCGCACACGTGATTGCCACGGTTTCGACCGAGGAGAAAGCGAAGCTGGCACGAGAAGCTGGAGCGGATGAAATCATTTTTTACACGCAGGTGGATTTTGAAGCGGAGACGAAACGCCTGACCAACGGCAAGGGCGTCGATGTCGTGTATGACTCCGTGGGAAAAACGACGTTCGAAAAAGGGCTGAACATCCTGCGGCCCCGCGGCATGATGGTTCTGTTCGGAGGATCGAGCGGGGCGGTGCCGCCATTTGATCCGATTACGCTGACCCAGAAGGGATCACTGTTTTTGACGCGTCCGTCTTTGGGCAATTACATTGCTACGCGCGAGGAATTGATGGCGCGGTCGCACGCGGTATTTGGGATGATCGCAGCGGGGAAACTTAAACTGCGGATCGAGCATACGTATCCGCTGGCCGAAGCGCAGCGAGCGCACCGCGAGTTGGAAGGAAGAAAGACAACAGGAAAGTCATTGCTGATCCCGTAGGGTTTCTAAAAATATTGTCATCCTGAGCGAAACGAAGGACCTATGTAATCGTCGACAGCGTACAGCGTGGCAGGTTGCATAGGTCCTTCGGCGCAAAGTGCGCGCCTCAGGATGACAAGACAAAAACAAACACGAAGAAAACTATGAAAGCGATTCGCGTGCAGCAAACCGGCGGGCCGGAGGTGATGGAGTTAGTGGCCGTTCCGGTTCCACAGCCGAAGCCTGCCGAGGCATTGGTGAAAGTCTCGGTCGCAGGCGTGAATTCGATCGACGGCCAATTCCGCGACGGCAAGCTTCGCACGCCATTGCCGTTTATCCCGGGGCAGGAAGGTGTGGGCGTAGTCACAGCTGTCGGGGCGCAGACGAAGACCGTTAAAATCGGCGATCGTGTGGCCTGGAGCGGAACGTTAGGGTCGTATGCCGAGTATGTCGCTGCTGCTGAGGAACATCTGGTGCCGGTGCCCGCAGCGATCACCGACGAGCAGGCTGCAGCGGCGATGATGCACGGGTTGACTGCGCATTATCTGGTGAACGACGCGCATAAGTTGAAAGCCGGCGAGACAGCTCTAGTGCACGCTGCAGCGGGTGGAGTTGGGTTGCTGGTCGTACAGTTGGCACACGCAATCGGTGCGCGTGTAATTGGAACGGTTTCCAGTAATGAGAAAGCCAAGCTGGCGCGCGAGGCGGGGGCAGATGAAGTCATCGTCTTCACCCGGCAGGATTTTGAAACCGAAGTTAAACGATTGACCGACGGCAAGGGTGTGGAAGTTGTCTACGACGGCGTGGGCAAAGCGACATTCGAAAAGAATCTGAACGTAATGAAATTGCGCGGCATGCTCGTTCTTTACGGCATGTCGAGCGGTCCGGTGCCGCCAGTCGATCCGGCAAAGCTGTCGGAAAAGGGATCGCTCTACATTGCGCGTACGACGCTCGCGCACTTCACCGCCACGCGCGAGGAATTGATAGCTCGGACAAGCGCGCTCTTCGGAATGATTGCCGAGGGAAGGGTCAAGTTGCTAATTGCGAAAAAGTATCCGCTAGTAGAAGCAGCGCAAGCGCATCGAGACATGGAGGGGCGGCAGACGGCGGGCAAATTGCTATTGGTGCCATAGGGAAAACGTTCACAACTCAAAGAGTCGCTTGACTTCTGCCAAGAAAATACTAGGAGAAAAGAAAAAAAACATAAAGGACGTGGCTTATGCCACAATCCTTTTTCACTGCTCCTACTTTTCCATCAGCAGGACTTTTTCCGCCTCGTCGATTTCCTGCAATTTGACTTCGATCACTTCGTTCATGGTGGTTTGGACGTGGCGCCCAACGAAAGTCGCTTCGACGGGGATTTCGCGCCAGCCGCGATCAATCAGCACGCAGAGTTGCACGCGACGCGGCCGGCCATGCTCAAACAGTGCGTCCAGCGCAGCGCGTGTGGTGCGTCCGGTGAAAAGAACGTCATCAACCAGCACGATGTTTTTGTCTTCGATCTCAAATCCAATTTCTTTTTCCTGCACAACCGGCTTTGGCCCCAGAGTCGACAGATCGTCGCGGTAGAACGTGATGTCGAGGGTTCCGACCGGGACCTTGGCATTTTCAATGCGCGTGATGATCTTGCCCAGCCTTTCCGCGATGGGCACACCCCGGCGGCGAATGCCGACCAGCCCTAAGCTCTCGACGCCCCCGTTTTTTTCCACGATTTCATACGCGAGGCGAACCAGCGTGCGCTCAATTTCAGAGGGCGACATCAATTGCGCTTTTTGGCGAAGACCTGTCTTGCGGGAAGCATTTTTCACAGTCATCAGTTGTGCCTCGTTGGCGGATCGGATTCTCAATGTAGCCAACGCTTTCCCGTAGGTCAAGCTCTGCGGTGAGATTCAATTGAATTTGGAAGGAGTTTTAGACTTTGGGAGTCTCCACCGGTGCTACAACGTCGTGCTCCGCATCCAAAGCAACTTCACGACCCGGGCATGCAGTTCTAATCGTACGAGCCAAGGGAGGATTGCCATCCCGCACGGATATCAGATTGATCGCTTCTGGACTGCGGACTGCACCGTCGCCGGGCATGATTCCGACTCCCTGATTTCTGCCGAGAGCCTTCGCCCGATACAGAGCGGCGTCGGCCAATGCGATGGATTCCTCTGCACAGAGCGCTTCGAACACATTACGACTCCAGGGATACGCAGCCCATCCCACAGAACACGTTTTTTTCACGCTGATTCCGTGGCCAAGGTCAAACGGCTCCGACGACATAACTTCAAGAACACGCGCACAAAAAGCCGGCGTTCCCGAAGGATCGGTCGAGCGGCTCATGATCAGAAATTCTTCTCCACCCCAGCGCACCAGTACGTCAGACTTGCGCACGACCGTGGAGAGTCTCTGCGCGACCAGTTGCAGAAGCCGGTCTCCCGCAGGATGTCCATGCAGGTCATTCACTTTTTTGAAAAAGTCCACATCGACCATGATGAAAACCAGATCGCGATGATCCATCTTGCGGATATCGCTTCCCCGTGCGCGCTGGTAGTTTCGCAGGACCTGTCCTGCTTCAGCCGTAATAATTTCTTCCAGGTAGCGGCGGTTCCAAATGCCCGTCAACACATCGGTGAAAGAGATTTCCTGAAGTTCCAGATTCTTTCGCTGCAATTCCAGACTGTGCCAGCGCAGCGAATGCTCTTTGTTTTCCAGTTCATCTTTCAGGCGTGACATTTCATCCAGATTGTGCCTGGATAATTGCAACAGGCTGACTAGCTCCTGATCGAGTAGGTGCTGCCGGAGAAATACAAGTACACCCATCACAAGCATCACTCCAACCGTAAGAAACAGACGGAAGGTTCGCACGGGCTCAGGCGCAGCACCATATTGTGCCCAGGCAACCATCAGGGGCGTGATGAACACAGTTATCATCGCCAGCCGGGCTTTCCAGATGCCGTAACCGCGGGTAGCGGTCTCCGTTGACGGGATCTGGGCGTCGGCCTCGCGCACCAGAAAACCAATGCGGATAAACCATGCCATGGACGCTACAAGCGGCACATCGAACAAACTGCCTGTGTAATAGATATGCAGGTCGATAGCTTCGCTGGCAACCAGCGAAGCAACACAATAGAGCAACGTAGCCACAAAAAGATGGAAATAGATTTTTCGCCAGATGCCGCTACTGCGGTACCAAACCAGAATCAGGCCGGCGGCCAGCACAAGTTCTTCACTGACATAGAGCAGATCGAAACTTCTGCCGTAGACCGACTCCACCGGCTGGACATATTGCCAGGGAATCACCACAAACAGATATAGAAACAGCCACCACGTGAGAAGCAACGCGAAGTCGAGGGTTCCCACCCGAAATGTGCGATTGTCTTGCTGAACATGGGGTTGAAGTGCGACTGCGGCCATCATCGGAACGATGTGCAGAAAGAGAATCACATCGCCAACAAACGGATTCGGTGCTTCATGGCGTAGGTAAACCTCAACATAGGTCCACATAACCTGCGAAGCAAGCCACATCCCCAGGCCAAGAGTCATGAGGATCCAGAACAATCGAGCCTTAGGAGAAGCAGTTTTGATATTGGATGCAAACGCGACAGTGGCACAAAACAAAATTGCATTTTGCAGAATGTCGCCAAAAGCGGTGAGCGGAAAACCGCGCGGTACGAATAGAGATAACAACACATGGCCGCATGCGACCGCGCACACTGCGATCGTCCACTTCTGTCCGCGTTGGAGCGGAGCACTCCCCACGCCTGAATTGTAAGGTCAGCTCATTTGTTCGAAGTATTACTGACGTAACCTGTAGAGCGAATCAAACGGGGAGCAAAAGAGGCAATTAAATCGTCTCGGCTAGCTTCTGCACGAATCGATAAACATCTTGGTATGAGTTGTATAGCGGCACGGCGGCAACTCTAAAGGTATCGGGCTCACGCCAGTCTCCAATCACTCCATCGGCTTCGAGTTTTTCGCACAGAGCACGTCCATTCTGAGGGATGCGGATCGAGATTTGTGCTCCTCGGCGTTCCGGTTCTCGTGGTGTGATAACAAAAAATTTTGACGAAGCCTTCTGAGCCAACAGAAATTCCATATATCCGGTTAGCGAGACGCTCTTAGCGCGTAATCGATCTATTCTTGCTTCGGAAAAAATCTCCATCGACGCACGCAAGGGCGCCAACGCCAGGATCGGTGGATTGCTCAACTGCCATCCCTCCGCTCCTGACATGGGATGGAAATCCGGGCCCATTTTAAAACGAGTCTTCTCGTCATGCCCCCACCATCCGGCAAAACGTGGCAGATCCCACGCGTGTGCGTGTCGTTCATGCACAAAACATCCTCCAATACATCCGGGACCGCCGTTCAAATATTTGTAGTTGCACCACACCGCAAAATCGGGACCCCAATCGTGAAGGCGCAATGGAACGTTGCCAACAGCGTGTGCAAGGTCATACCCCATGAGGCAGCCTTTGTGATGTCCGATCTTCGTGATTTCCTCCAAGTTGAATAGCTGCCCGGTCACATAGTTCACACCGCCGAGTAGAATCAGAGCGATTGAGTCACCTTCACGATCGATGAGGGCCGCAACATCTTCATCACGCAGACAAAACTCGCCATCCCGCGGCGTGAGTTCCAGCAGAGATTCAGCCGGGTCGAATCCGTGGAAGCGAATTTGAGACCGTACCGCATATTGATCTGAAGGAAAGGCTCCGCCCTCAACGAGAATTCGGTGTCGCCGCGCCGTGGGACGGTAGAACGAAGTCATCATCAGATGCAGGTTCACGGTGAGCGAATTCATCACCACGACTTCCACAGATTCTGCTCCGACGAGTTCCGCGGTCTGCTTCGTAAGCAAATGGTGATAGGGCATCCATGGATTCCGTGCGCGGAAATGTCCCTCGACACCAAGATCCGCCCAATCGCACAACTCCTGTTCGATATAGCTGCTCGCAGTTTTCGGTTGCAGACCAAGCGAATGCCCGCAAAGATAAGTGCAGCTCTCTCCATTTTTTGTCTTCGGGAAGCAGAAGCGCTCACGGTAGTGGGCGAGAGGATCACGCTCATCCATGGCGCGGGCAAACTCCGCACCCGGCTGAAAAGCTTCGCCTGTCATGAAGCCAGCTCCAACGGTGTCAGTTTGCTCTGGATCAACACACTGGCTCTGTCCCAATCGAGTTCTTCCACTCGACTGATGGCACTACAAAGTTCGGTCAAGATTTCGTCTTGCGCTATGCCCCGCTTCAGAGCGATCGCGTAAGGAACACGATGAAACGTCACCATCGCATACTTCGGAACAAACAGACGGGGATACTTCGCTTCCAGAGCGAGTTCCACTTTCTTACGAAATAAGAATCGCGGATCGCCGACGCGATCTCGCATCTCGACGAAGTTTTCGACCGCCAGATCAGCGATTGCGTCCGTGTTGGTTTTTCGCAGCTCTTCAAACTCGGTAAAGACTCGCTGCCAGTCCGGTCTATGCCGGTCGATCAACTCCAGCAGGCAACTGCAATCTTCGAACCCGCAGTTGATTCCCTGCCCGAAGAAAGGAACGATGGCGTGGGCGGCATCGCCTAGTAGAAGCGTGCGGCCATTAATATGCCACGGCGAACATTTGATTGTGACCATGGAGCCCGTGGGATTGGCGAAGAAATTTTCCGCCAAGCCCGGCATTAGTCGAAGTGCATCGGGAAATCGCGATTGGAAGAACTCGATCACTTCAGAGTGTGTGTTCAGTTTTGCGAAACTGTCCGGTCCTTCAAAGGGCAGAAAGAGAATGCACGCGAACGTACCGTCGATATTAGGCAAGGCGATCAGCATATAGTTACCGCGCGGCCAAATATGTAGAGCATTTGAATCCATGGCGTGCAGGCCGCCGGGAGCGGCCGGAATCGTAAGCTCTTTATAACCGTAGTCCAGATATTGCTGCGAAAAATTAAATCGGTTCAGCTTCAGCATCTCTGCCCGTATGGCCGATGCGGAGCCGTCGCACCCAATAACAACATCGCAGCTCCTTGTTTGCTCTTCGTCCGTTTGTTCATCGCGTAATCGCAGCATCCCCGTCTTCAGATCGGTACCTGTGCACCGTTGCTGAAAACAAATTCTCACACCCACAGCTTCGGCAGCATTGAGTAACGCGATATTCAAGTCGGCACGCGAAATCGAGTGAATGACTTCCGCCGCATCTTTTCCATACGGTTGAAAGGTGAGTTCTGAGGCCATGGAGTGCATCATTCTTCCCGCCATCGGGATGACGATCTTGCGCATTTCGTCCCACAGTCCAGCTTCTGACAGCGCGTGAATTCCCCGTGTGGATAAAGCCAGATTGATAGATCGTCCAGCACTCATGCGTATGCGGCGCATATCTGGGCGCCGCTCGTAGATTTCGACTTGAAGTCCGCGACGGACGAGACCTATCGCGAGCAGGGGACCGTTTAATCCTGCGCCGATCAGAGTGATTGTTTTGGGTTTTTCGGTCATGAGAAAACGACGGCAAGTGCCTACGGAGGCGCATTTATTCGGTCAACAATGTCCGCGCTTCCCATAGTTCAGGGAAGAATTTCTTGTCGAGTGTAAGTTTTAAGTAAGAAGACCCAGCGCTTCCGCCTGTTCCCATTCGTACCCCGATTGTGCGCTCCACCAGTTGAATGTGACGCAGTCGCCAGCTCACCACCAGTTCGTCGAACTCAGTGAGCCGCTCGCAAACGTCAATCCAGTCTCGGTTGCTGTGCTCGTCGCGGTAGAGCGAAAGAATCGCGCGTGCACGGGCGTCAAATTGTTGACGCTCCGTAGCGCCTTGTTCGATCTGCAGTTTGCCCATCGCGCGCAGAGCATCGAAAAACACATCATGCAGCGACGGCTCGCGCAGACGCCGCGCCAGCGACACGTGAGCTTCCGGGGTAGGCCGGTGATACTTCAACATCTTCTCGTCTTTCAAACCACACAGGAACTCCAGCTCACGGAATTGTTCGGATTGAAATCCGCTCGCCGGCTCGAGCTTGCCACGGAATGCCAGAAAATGGGTCGGTAGCATGGTTTCAAGAATAGTGAATTGCTCGACCAGCACGCGCGTGATTTCCGTGCAGCGGCGCAGAAGCCGAGCCGCCTCATACACTTCATCGCGCGAACTTTGATTGAGGCTGGCCTTCCGCAGATTCGCTACCACTGCATCGAGGTCGTGAAGCAATTCCTTGAACCATAACTCGTAGGTCTGATGTACGACGATGAAGAGCAATTCGTCGTGATGCGGCGGTGATGACTGCGGATGTTGAAGCCTCAGGAGTTCGGGAACCTGAAGATAGGAACTGTAGGTCAACTGCTCGCTGTGGTGAGATAGAGTGGTACGATTTGAAACACTTTCTGATGGTTCAGCTTCTGTGAGGCCCAGGAACACAGTCGCATTTTCCCCGAGCAATCGCGCCTTCACTCCTGGTGCTAGGTGACTCGAGCGAATCACGCCACCGATGGGATGCTCCCCGAGCGGAAATGGATAGTCGGAACCCAACATCACGCGATCCGGCCCCATGGTTGCGAGAAGAAACTGGAGCGCGCGTTCGTCGAATATCGCCGAGTCAACATAAAAACGATTGAGGTAGCGGCTAGGCGGCAATTCGCTGATTCCATGCGCCGCCGGATGATGCTGCCAGGCGTTTTCCAGCCGTCCTAGTAGAAACGCAAAGCTTCCCCCGCCGTGGGCGAAACATATTTTTAGCGTGGGTGGAAGTTTATCGAAGGCCCCGCCGAGAATCATCGCCACGATGCCCAGTTGCGTCTCCGCAGGCATGCCCACAGTCCAAGGCATCATATATTTCGGCATGCGCTGTTGCCCGAACATGTCCCACGGATGTACGAGCACCGGCGCGCTTTCGTCCGCACAATGATGAAGAAAAGTCACGATGCCGGGATCGTCGAGATTCTTATCGCCGACGTGATTTCCGATCTGCACACCGACATGCCCGGCGCGCATACAGCGGCTCAACTCTTTGCATGCTGCATCAACATCCTGCAATGGAACCTGGCAGAGCGATTTCAGACGTCCCTTGCCTTGGATGCACAATTCAAGCGCAGCATCGTTGAAGATTTGAGCGCAGTCCAGAGCATGCTCTACCGGCCGCTCGTACGCGAACAACACTGGCGTCGCCGAGATGATCTGCATGTCGATTCCGTCGCGGTCCATTTCGCTAAGCCGTACGTCGGGATCCCAACACGCGGAATAAATCTGGCGAAAAAAGCGGTCGCCGACCATGATCTCCGCTTTGCCCTCTTCGGTGTGCTTGATCCACGGCCAATTCGGAGTGCCGTAGCGCGCGGCCAGGTCTGGCCAGGTGCGCGGAAAGAAATGATTGTGGATGTCGATAACTCGCATCTTCACTGTTTGCCGGGATGAATCGCGCCGCAATGTTTGCACTTACGCAGACTCTCGTTACCGTAGAACTGCTCAAACAATGGCGGCAAGTCGCGCACGATGCTCTTCAGCTTCACTTCCGCTCGGTGCACAAGCTGATGGCAATTCTGGCAATACCATTCAAATGCATCCAAAGCGCCTTCGGGGCGCGGCATTTCAACGACTACCCCGAGACTTCCCGCAGGCCGCTGCGGCGAATGCCGCATGTGTTTCGGCAGCAAAAAAATTTCACCCTCTTTAATTGGAACTTCGAGCGGAGGCTTCCCAGGAGTCTCCATTAGACGCAATGCGATATTGCCCTTCAACTGATAGAAAAATTCTTCTGTTGGATCATCGTGATAGTCGCGCCGCTGATTCGGGCCACCGACCACGGTCACCATCATCTCACCGTCTTCCCACACTTGTGCATTGCCCACGGGTGGTTTGAATTTGTCTTTGTTCTGTTCGATCCAGCTTTGAAAATTAAAAGCCTTTAGTTCCTTGATGGATGGCATGTGACTCCTATCATTGCGGCCTGTATGCCACGGCCCGAATTTCAATCAGTAGATGCGGGTGCGGCAACTGATGCACTGCGACCGTCGTGCGAGCAGGCCCATCAAAACCGAAATATTCTCCGTAGACTTCGTTGTACCCGCCAAAATCATTCATATTCACAAGATAAGTTGTGATCTCGACGACGTCCTTAAGTTCCGCATCCGCACTTTGCAAAATATCGCGGATGTTTTCAATCACTGCTCTGGTTTGGGCGTGGATGTCGAGATGCGTCGTTCCCATCGCGTCTACTTCCGCTCCTGCGATCGTATTGTCAGCGCGCCGAGAACTCGTGCCCGACACGATGAGAAAGTCGCCAGCACGCTTTACATGAGGATATTTCCCGCGCGGCCTCGCCTTCCCCTTGACGATTTTGCTTTCAACGCTTTTCATTCGCGGTTGCAGCCTCTGCGTAATGCGGACATTACAGTCGAACGCAAATATTATTCAGCTCCGAATAAAAATTTAGCGAATGCACGCCACCCTCACGTCCAATGCCCGACAGCCCAACACCGCCAAATGGCGTTCGCAAGTCGCGCAGGAACCAGCAGTTCAACCACGTGATCCCGACATTCATCTGCTGCGCAACGCGATGCCCACGTTTCAGATTCGTCGTCCAGATCGATGAAGCCAAGCCATACTTAGTGTTGTTCGCCATGCTGATTGCTTCTTCTTCCGCATCGAACGGAGCCACATGGCACACCGGCCCGAAGATTTCTTCTTTTACACAACGCGCAGATTCGCGCAAGCCAGTATAGATGGTTGGCTGTATGTAAAAGCCGTTGTCGAGTGCATTGGCAAACTGAGGGACAGCTCCACCAGTCACCACATTCGCACCTTCTTCTCGGGCCAGTTTGTAGTATGAAAGTACTTTCTCACGATGCTGGGCTGAGATGAGCGGGCCAAGATCGGTAGTCTTTTCGAGCGGTGATCCTACGTGCAAACTCTCCGCTTTCTGCTTGAGCGTATCGACGAAACGATCAAAAATGGGTCGCTCAACATAGATTCGTTCGGTGCATAAGCAAACCTGGCCCGTGTTGAGGAATGCAGACTCAGCCACTCCATTCACTGCATCTTCGAAATCACAGTCGGCGAATACAATCGCCGCGTTTTTCCCACCGAGTTCGAATGACACTGGCTTCACCGAAGCGGCAACGGTCTTCATGATCGCAGTGCCGGTCTGTGATTCTCCTGTGAACGTCACGGCGTTTACATCCGGATTCTGCGTGAGAAATTCTCCGGCAGAGTTCGCCCCGAAACCGTGAACAACGTTGTACACGCCGCGCGGAATACCTGCTTTCTCCATCACTTCAGCAAGAAGTGTCGCGGTGGCTGGAGTTTCTTCGGATGGTTTCACGACGACTGCGTTGCCGCATGCAAGCGCGGGCGCCACCTTCCACGTCAGCAACAACAACGGCAGGTTCCATGGAGTAATGATCCCGACCACACCTAACGGCTTGCGCACTGCATAGTTCAGCGCAGTCTTTCCATCTGGTGTTTCGGTCTGGAATGATTCGAGTCCTGCCGTCTTGATCAGGTCTGCGAATATCCGGAAATTCGCAGCGGCGCGCGGAACATCAAGACGCGACGCAAGCGAAACTGGCTTGCCAGTATCGGCAACTTCAGCGGCGAGAAAACAGTCGAATCGCTCCTCGATTCCGTCAGCGATTTTATGTAACTGCGCCGCGCGCTCGCAGACTCCGATTCTGCCCCATTCGCCCCGCAATGCTCTGCGTGCTGCGCAGACTGCGTCATCAACTTGCGCCTTGTCGGCTTCCGTGACCTCCGCAATCACGGTGCCATCAGCAGGATTCAAGTCGGCAAACTCCCGCTCGCCGCGCACGAAGTGCCCATCGATGTAATTGAGGATTGACTTCACCTGGCGAGAGAACCCTGCGGCATCGTAACAGCGTCGAGTTCGCAGAATCAATGGTTGGCTGAAATCGAGACTCTTCGTTCATCTATATATCGCGCTAGCGCATCCTGCCATGCAGGCATGGTAACTCCGTACACCCGTAGACTTGTCGCTGATAGAACCGAGTATGCCGGACGCGGCGCTGGACGGGCCATTTGCTGTGTGCTGGTTGGCCGCACCTCAGTAGAAAGATCGGCTCTCGTCACAATTTCGCGAGCGAACTCGAACCACGTGCAATCTCCGGAGTTAGTCGTATGCACAATTCCGGAGGCATCTTTGCGACATAACTGAATGATCGCTTTCGCCAAATCAATCGTATACGTCGGACATCCGCACTGGTCATTTACGACGTCCAGCACAGGACGGCTGCCTGCGAGCTTCAGAATCGTATCGGGAAAGCACTTGCCTCCAGTGCCAAACAACCATGCTGTCCGCACAATGCAGCACTGCGGAAGAATCTCAAGCAGGAAAATCTCCGCTTCGGCCTTCGACCGACCGTATACACTCTGGGGATTTCGTGCAGCATCAACTTCGTAGGGAGACTTGCTCGTCCCATCGAACACGTAATCCGAACTGAGAAAAAGCAGTTTTGCTCCAGCCTGCTTCGCCGCACGTGCAACATTAACCGCACCATCGCGGTTCACCGTGAACGCTCGCTCTGGATCCTTTTCGCAGCCGTCCACATCCGTGTAAGCCGCAGACAGGACAATCCACTCCGGCTGCGCCTTTTCAATCACTGCCCGTATGACGTCTGGTTGACGAATGTCGGCATCGCGTGACGTGAGACCAATCACTTCATCTCCAGTCCACTCGCGCATGAGGGCCTGACCCAAGAGACCGGATGCACCAAGAACTATGGCTTTCATGGTGTGATTCACTTCTACTCGAACGTTTCTGCTGCGCGGAGCGAAACGCCACGCTGATCTTTGGCGGATACAATCGGCTCACCGTCTAGCTCCCAATCAATCTTCAGATCCGGGTCGTTCCAAGCCAGCGTGCGCTCATGTTCCGGAGCATAGTAATCCGTGGCCTTGTAAAGGACTTGCGCTTGTTCTGTGGTTACACGGAATCCGTGCGCAAAACATCCCGGCACCCATAACATCCGTTTGTTTTCCGCAGAAAGGCGCACAGCTTGCCACCCTTGAAATGTTGGAGAACTGCGGCGCAAGTCCACCACTACGTCGAGAATCTCTCCAACTACAGCGCGCACGAGTTTCCCCTGGACCTGCTTCACCTGATAATGCAGTCCGCGCAACACATTCCGCTGCGAACTCGAGTGGTTGTCTTGCACAAACCGCTCTTCGATGCCAAGCTCTGCCAGGGCCCGCTCGTTATAGCTTTCGAGGAAGAATCCGCGATCGTCGCCAAACACGCGCGGCTCCAAAATGAAAACGCCGGGAAGCGAAGTCGAAATTTTCCTGAAAGCATCCGGCTGCTTCGCGGGGAGCGCGCTCATTTCAGAATACCTTCTCCTTCAGCAGTTGCTGCAAATATGCGCCATAGCTGCTATTTTTCATCGCATTTCCAATTGCTTCCAGCTGTGCAGCTGTGATGTAGCCGGACCGGTAAGCGATCTCCTCAGGACAAGCGACCATCAATCCCTGTCGTTTTTCAATCGCCTGAATGTAAAGTGCGGCGTCCATCAGCGATTCGTGAGTTCCCGTATCGAGCCAGGCCATGCCGCGACCCATTACGACAACTTCCAGCTTTCCGTTTTTTAAGTACGCTTTGTTTACATCGGTGATCTCGAGTTCTCCGCGTGCGCTTGGCCTTAGTGATTTCGCAATCTTGACGACATCGGCATCATAAAAATACAGTCCCGTTACAGCGTACCGCGACTTGGGTTGCTTCGGTTTTTCCTCGATGCTTAACGCCTTGCCGTTGCCGTCGAACTCAACCACACCATACCGCTCCGGATCGTGCACGGGATAAGCAAAGACGCGGGCACCGTCAATCTGGCTTGCTGCCTCCCGCAAATCCTTGACCAAGTCGTGCCCATAAAAAATATTGTCTCCAAGCACCAACGCGCAGGGACTACCGGCGAGAAACTCTTCTCCAACCAGAAACGCCTGCGCGATTCCTTCGGGCTTGGGTTGTATGCAATAGTGAAGATGAATTCCGATCTGACTGCCATCACGCAGCAGCGCTTGAAACTTGGGTACGTCGTCGGGCGTCGAGATCACCAGGATGTCGCGAATTCCCGCCAGCATCAGCGTACACAAGGGGTAATAGATCAGGGGCTTGTTGTAAACCGGCAGCAGACTTTTCCCCATGGCCTGCGTCACGGGAGCAAGGCGTGTTCCTGATCCACCGGCCAGAATGATGCCTTTATATTTTGTGCTATCGCTCATTGTTCGTGTTCGTTAGGATCGCATCGGCCTAGACAGAGTAGTGCGTCGCAATCCACTGCCGGTAGCTTCCGCTCGTTACACTCCGCACCCATTCATCATTCTCAAGATACCAGCGCACTGTTTTACGAATGCCGCTTTCGAATGTTTCTTTTGGCTTCCAACCCAGCTCGCGCTCGATTTTGCGGGCGTTCATGGCATAGCGCCGATCGTGTCCGGGGCGATCTTTGACAAACGTGATCAGTTCGCGGCGTGAATTTTGACGACGCGAAGCCATCTCGTCGACCAAATCGCAAATCGTTTCCACGATCTCGATATTCGGCTTCTCATTCCAGCCACCGATGTTGTAGGTTCCTCCCGGTTTCCCGTGTCGCAAAACAGTCGCGACTGCTGCACAGTGGTCTTCCACATAAAGCCAGTCGCGGACGTTCTTGCCATCGCCATACACGGGCAGCGGTTTACTATCCCGTGCGTTCAGGATCATGAGCGGGATCAATTTTTCCGGGAACTGAAACGGTCCGTAATTGTTCGAGCAATTTGTCGTCAGCGTCGGCAACCCGTACGTGTGGTGATATGCACGTACCAGATGATCGGAAGCCGCCTTCGACGCTGCATAGGGACTGTTCGGTGCATACTGCGTAGTCTCGCTGAACGGAGGATCGTCTGAGCCGAGCGATCCGTACACTTCATCGGTGGACACATGTAGAAAGCGGAAGTGTAACTTCTCGTCGTGGCTTAGAGCGCTCCAGTACGTCCGTGTTTCCTCCAACAATGCGAAAGTCCCGTCAACATTGGTGCGGATGAAGTCGTCAGGCCCGCTAATCGAGCGATCCACGTGGCTTTCAGCCGCGAAATGTACGATGGCATTCGGCTTGTGCCTTGCAAGCACCTTCCGGACAAGGTCGCGATCGCCAATGTCACCCTGAACAAACTGATATCGTTCGTCGCTTGCGACCGTCTCCAGATTGGAGGGATTTCCGGCGTACGTAAGCTTATCGAGATTGACGATATACACCGTTTTCTCCCGCATTTGTTGCAGGATGAAGTTCGACCCGATGAATCCGGCGCCGCCGGTGACGAAAAAAGTAGTATCCATACTGGAAGTCGTTCCGCTCAATTTTGCGCTGCGTAACCGGCCGCTGCCGAAATCTGATTGTATAAAGAACCTCGATTGTAATAAAAAAGGACGGGTTTGATCCCGTCCTGTTCAGATTAGGCAGGCACTTTCGGATTTCGCCACTCACCACAAAGTTGTGAGCGTACTGTGATTACCCGGCGCGCCGTTTGGTGCTTCCGCCTTCGCCCGCAGCTGCAGCCCGAGCACTCGGCTTCTTTGGTACAGCTTCCACCTTCTCGCCCAACATTCGAAAATATGCCTTCTCAATGTCAGACGCGATCTTTTGCCACTGATACTGTTCGCGAATCCGGTTCTTCGCAGCCTTCCCTACGGCCTCGCGGACGGCTGGGTTCGCTATCAGGAAGCGCAGCCGGTCGGCTAGATCTGCCGCGTTTCCACGCTCGAATGTGAATCCGGCTCCATCCACCACTTCGCGGTTCTCCGGAATGTCGCTGGTCAGCACGCACAGTCCCGCGCCCATCGCGTCGAGCAGCGCGAGAGAGAGTCCTTCGAGATCGGACGGCAAGACAAAAATTCCGGCATTCGTAAGAAGTTCATCGAGCGCATCACCGGAGACCCAGTCGAGCATGCGGATGCGGTCGCTCGCGTGCGTGAGCAGTTCGCGGCTGTAGTCGTCGCAATAACTGGAAGCACCTGCCATCACGAGTTTCATGTCGGTGTCGATCTGCTGGAAGGCCTCGACCAGCAGGTGACAGCCCTTTTCCGGCGAGAATCGCCCGAGGAACAGCACATACTTCCCTGGCTCGATCCCCCACTCCAGAATCTTGTCCGGCTCTTTCCACTCCCGCAGAACGCCACCGTTGGGCACATAGAATGCCTCGACTCCGTGGACATTTCGATAGTGCTGTTGCAGCGCTTGCGAAACCACCATCGTCCCACTAGGAAGTTCCACGGACGCGCGTTCACCTGCCCGCAAAACGGCTGACGCCACAGGTCCCCATTTTCTTCTTTGCCAGTCCAGCCCCTGCACGGTGACTGCTGTTTTCGCGCCCGTCAGACGTGGCAGGAACGAGAATAGCGCTGGACCCAGCGCGTGATAGTGCACGAGATCATACTTCCGAGTAAGAGCGTGTACTGTGCTGAGGAGCGTGTGTACCACCGTCTCCAGGTGCTTCGAGCGGATGGTCGGCAGACGCACCAGGCGCATGCCGTTATGCTCCGCTCGGGCTGGGGTGAAGTAGTTGCGGCAATAGACGGTCACTTCGTGCCCCATCTGAACCAGCCGCTTGCCGACCTCTTCATAGTAGGTTTCAATCCCGCTGTACTTGGAAATCACACCCCGACCGCCAATGAATGCGACGCGCAGCTTGCGCGGCTGCGTCACGGCAAATTCCGTTTTCGGACGTTCCACAGCACGCGGGCCTTTCCGCTTCCATGGCGGCTCCTCCGTCGTTGGAATCAAAACGCTTTTGCGCGTGGCTTTCCTCGCCACCAGCCGCTGGTACAGGGCCAATAACTTCTCATAGTGCCCTTCGGGCGTGTAACGTAGCCGCACAAACTCTCGTCCTGCACGTCCCATTTTCTCTGTAAGCTCCGGACGTGAACCAAGCATGCGAATCGCTGCAGCGAGTTGATTTACATCGCCTGTGCGATACAGAAGCCCGGTTTCTCCGTCGCGAACCAACTCACGCCGTGAGCCTGTATCCGACGCCACTACAGCGCGACCTTGCGCATAGGACTCAAGAATCGTCTTCCCCAAAGTTTCGTAAGCATGCGATGGCAACACGGTAAACTGCGACCGCGCGATCAATGCATCGCGCTCTACGCGACCAACTTGGCCTACAAATTCAACATTTGACAATCCCAACGAACCAGCTAAATCTTGTAACTCCTGGCGCTGCGGCCCATCGCCCGCGATGATCAGATGCATATGCGGAACCTGCTGCATCGATCGCAACAGATCGTCGACGCCTTTCTCCGCTGATAGCCGCCCAAAATAGAGAACAGGACAATCCTTAGTAACACTTGCGCAGGAAATCTTGTGAACGTCTTGAAAGTGCGGCAGCACGTCGAACTTCGTGCCATCCCATCCATGCTCGACGAATTTATCGCGCACAAACTGACTGGGCGCGAGAAACAGATCTACACATTTTCTATAGGTACCCAGCCAGCGATGTACGTATGCCTCAGTCATTAATGTGAGCCGCGATCCCAAGCCCGGATAGCATTTGGCTTTGGGTGCGTGCCAGAACGCTCCGCCTTTGCAAGCCTCGCATGCTTCTCCCTGCGACACCAGGTTGTAGCTTGGGCACAACAGCTTGAAATCATTCAGGTGATATACGACAGGAATGTTCTGCTTCTTCAACTCCCACAGAATCGATGGCGAAAGGTGGTGATAGATATTCCGCACGTGCGCCACGTCCGGCCGGAAATCCGTGATCATCGCTCGGATTCGCCGTCGGGCATCAGGGGAATAGACGGCGTGCGCCGCGTGCTTCGCCTTGTCCCACCAGTTCGTTTTCTCTTTGAAATTGATATGCGGTACGAAGTGCTGGTCGTACGGCGTTGGATCGCCGCGCGGGTCAGACATAGAGAAGAGGGCTGCTTCGTGCCCCTGCTTCCGCATCAGCTCCATCAATTCGAACAGGTACACTTCGGTCCCGCTGAATGGGTAGTTGTATTTGTTGCAGTACAGAATTCTCATGGGGAAGACTCTCGCTTCGCGTGGCGATGCGCGTTATGAATAAATCGCCGAATGATTTCAGATTGATCTTGCGATTGAAGTTATGACGGACCTGGACTTGGGCCGCGTGCCGCACCCAGTCCAGATGTTTAGTGGCCGAAGTGATCAGAAGACGATGACGAGCAGGTTGCAAGCAATCCGCGTTTCCCACCTGCAGCTTTGCTTGTAACGAGGAATGAATAAACAGCAACCGGCACAAAAAATCTTCCATCGAGCCAGCTTCATACAAAAATCCGGTCTTGCGGTGCAGCACGAGTTCTGGAATTCCAGTGATCTCCGGAGCAAGCACAATTTTCCCCCGCGCCATCGCTTCCATCAGCCCCAGGGGAATGCCTTCGCTGCGGCTAGTCAGCACAACTACGTCCGCACGGTGGTACAAGGAGTCCATCTGCTTGCGCACGACATGCCCCAACAATGTCACCCGATCCTCCAGGCCGTACTTGCGAATCAGTGATTTCAACCTCCGCCGCTCCGGACCATCGCCTGCGATCGAACACTCAAAGTTAACGCTGCGTTGCTTCAGTTCAGCGCAAGCCTGCATGAGAAATGCGTGATCTTTCACTTTGTGCAAGCGGCCCACAGATAGGAGCGTAAGATTCGCGCTGCTCGTCCTCTGCCAAATAGAAGATTGGAGTACACCTTCAGTCACTTCTACACCGAGCCGTGATAGGACCGCTTTTCGCGGTTCGATGTTGGGGTAGGATTCGAGAATGAATTGCCGGTTGTACTCAGATACGGTGAAGCAGAACGCGCAGTTTGCGAGCTTCACGTCTAGGTATGCGCGGTGAAGCAGCAAGTCCGAACCGTGCAATGTCATGCTGTAGCTCACACGGAGGAGGCGAGCCGCGACCATCGCGATCCATGACCCAAAATAGCCGTGATGCACGTGTATATGATTGACGTGACGACCTTTCAGCCTTACTGCATAACAGGCTCCAAGCCACGTATGAGCTAGAGCTTTCATCCGCTGGATCGGTCCTTCTATTCCGTGGAATAAAACCCGGCCGATCAAGGGCGAAATCCGGCTCCACTCCCGCAGACACAGCCATAAAGCACGAAGGAGTAGCGCCAAGGTCAACGGCTGTAGAACAACCTGGGCCACAAGTTGGGAATCATCGGCGGGCTTGCGTACACTACAAGTAACGACGCGAACTCCGCGGCTGCGCAATTCCTCGATCTCTTCACCGACATATGGCTCGACGGGCGAGGGAAACTGATTGGCGAGATACGCTACGGTCATCACAGCCCCTCCGCTCTGCGCCTTTGTGCTGCCAGCATCCCAGCCATCGTGAACAGCAATCCGTTTACGAACTGGTAACTCATTACAACTATGGCGGCATTCACCCAGTAGATCGCCAACAGGATCGGCCACAAACGATGAAATTCCGCGTTGAGAAAACTGCTGCGCTCGTATTTGGGCACTGCACCGCGTCCGAGTCTCCACAGTTCCCACATCAGCCATAGGTAGAGAGCGAGCCCTGGAACCCCGAGTTCGGCCAGCAGTTCGAGATAGGTGTTGTGCGGATACAGCATCTTCTCGTTGTATCCGCTAACGTAGCGCGGTAACTCAGCCGGCATCTGGTGGAAACCCCATCCGGTCAGCGGACGCTGCAAAAACATCTCCCAGCCGCCTGCATACACTGCCTGGCGATAGTCGACCGGCCCGCGTTCTTCGAGACGGTCGCTGATCGCACTTCCTAATTCGCCCGAACTCAAGAGGATCGCCAACACCATGCCTGTGAACAATGTCCCAGCCATGCAGGCAAAGCGCAGCGTGCGGTTTTTTGAAAGAAAGATCAGCGCCACCACGGTGCCAGTAAACGACAGCCACACCGCGCGCGTCATCGTGGCTAAAATCGCGACCGGGACCGAAGCCAGCAGCAGCCATGCCTTTACTCCGCTAACGCGGCCACGCCGGTAGGCATGCAGCACCAGCAATCCCAACATGTTTAGCGAAACTCCGTTGGCCACGGCCTGCAGCAAAGGTCCGCGTGCACGGTCTACGTGAAATCCAAGACTTTCATCGAGAATGAATCGCGGAAAGATGAGCGACCTCGCGCCCACGAGGAAAGCGATGGCTGTAAAACTTAGATACGCCAGAACTATCAGTGCGAAAACTTCGAACTGGCGGAAATTGTTCTCTTCGGTGAATACCAGCCCAGCAAGATGAAACATGACGAACGGCACCAGGAATTTCGCCGCCAGCAGGCTCCATGCTTCGTGATCGAATGGCTGGCTGAATACGCTTACGACAGCGAGCACGGTCAATCCCAGCATTGGCCATGTGGCACGCTCGAAGATGAAAAGTCTTTCCCGCACCACCACGCCGCGTGCGAGCACTCCGATGACCAGCAGACTGAATGCGATGCGATCAATCTCGTAGAACGAAACATCAGGATGCCGAAGCAGCATCGCGGTCAAAGCCGCAAGAAACAGAAGAGAGGGTGCGGCTGTGAGTAACTGCAGAGGCCAAAGCGCCAGCCTCGTCGCACACGCGACAAACTCACCCTTAGGGGCGCAGGGTGCCATTGACAACGAGGTCGCACGAGTCGTTCTCGTTAGAATCATTGGCCGCTTCCTTGCGCAACGGCTAAGAAAGTCTTCAATAGAATCCGTGCATCCGAGATGAGGTTCCACGTTCGGATGTACTCTCGATCCAGTGCTATGCTTCGCTGGAATGATGGATCGCGACGTGCTGTCACCTGCCACAATCCTGTGATTCCTGGAGTCACGTCGAGCCTTGCCAGGTGCTCGATGTCGTACGCCGCATAATCATCGACGGGATGCGGCCTCGGTCCCACCAAGCTCATGTCTCCTTTCAGCACATTCCAAAGCTGCGGCAGTTCGTCCGCGCTGTACCGCCGCAAAAGACGCCCCAGTCGTGTGATTCGCGGATCGTCTGCCAGCTTAAAGAAAGGCCCAGAGCGCTGGTTGTCCCTTTGCCGCAGGGCGGTTTTCATTTCGTCGGCGTTGCTGACCATGGTCCGGAACTTGTAGCAACGGAACAAATGCCCCTTGCGGCCTACCCGCGGCGCGCGATAGAACACCGGCCCCGGCGAATCCAGCTTGATGAGTCCGGCGATCACCCCCAGCAACGGCGACAAAACGATCAGCCCGAAGCTCGCTCCTACGAGGTCAATGCAGCGCTTCAGCGCCAGGCCCGCAGCTGGCAATCGCTCAGCATGGAGGCAGACCACAAGCATTCCTCCCACTTGCTCAATCTCGTTCGCCGTAGCGCTGCAGCCGAATAATTCTGGAACGATCTTCACGTCGAGGCGCAGTCGCCGGGCTTCGCGCACCACCCATTGCGTTAGATCCCTGTCCCGCGGCGCGGCAAGAATTAATTCATCCACAAATCCCGTGCGCGCCAGCCGAGCTAGATCTGCCACTCTTCCAATGACCCCGTCACCTATGCGTTTTTCGTTGTCCAAAAACCCGTACACCATTCGAGCCACTTCCGGATGATCCTCCAGATGCTCGGCTACGCGCCGACCCACCGCTCCTGCCCCAACGATGAGCACTTTGCGCCTTTCGCTCCGAGGATGGTGGAGGCGTGTTCTCCGGCTCCATTGACGCCATGCCAGCAGCGAACCGAAGTGCAGAACACCAGCGCCACAGATCAACGCGCTTGTGGTCCAGGGCGCGCCTTGCATGCCGTAAGCGATGCACAGCACCGTCGTCGCCCACAGGACTGACCGGCCGAGAACACACGCCTGTTTGGTCAGAGTGCAGCAGCCCACGTAGAGTCCCTCGCCGTGACCCATTAGCGTGATCAACGCCACATGCAGCAAGGCGATCCCAAGCAGCGACACAGGCCGGCCTTCCGCAAACTTGAAGAGCCACACGCGCGGGAATATTCCTCGTAACGGCACCAGAAGGGCCCCGATCACCAGCCAGTTCACCCCCACCAGAGCGAAGTCAGCTGCGGCCAGCCGAATCCACTTCCAGGCGAAGCGGCTCAGCAGCGAACCGGACAGCAGCACCGTCAGGAAATTGCTCGAAACTCTCGCTGGAATATCGGCCAAGGGCTTCGACCATGTTCGCTGCGCCATCACTCTCACTGACACTGATTGGGGTGGTTTTTTTTCCCCGAATGCTGGGGCCTCGCCGGGAATCAACCGGGCCCATTCGTCTGGCCTATGCTGCTCTGGATTTGGGAATGGAGATATCACTTCAAATCACTTCCAGTTCATAGCATTGAATATCGATCGCCACTGAGCGCTGGATCGATTCAATCGGGATCAGCAGCTTTCCCTTGTCGCGTTTCTCCAGCAGGCCCTCTACACCTTCGAGGCGCCCGCCGCGAATTCTTGCCCGCTGTCCCGTCTTGGCAAAAAGATGCAGCGACAATGGGACTTCCCCAGACATCAGCAACTGCAAGTCGTCTACCTGCTTCTGAGGGATCATGGCTGCGGTGCCAGCCGAGCTTACGAAGCCCATCACGCCGGGTGCCTGTAAAACAATGAGCCGGTGCAGGACCGATCGATCGGAACGGACAAAGACATATCCCGGAAACAACGGAACCAGCACTTCCTTCTTCCGGTCGCCCCAGAAGCGGTTTTCTTTTCGGAGGGGAAGAAACACTTGCATCCCTTTGTTGGTCAGCTGCTCCGCAACCTTTTTCTCGAACCTGTAGCGCGTCTGCACTGCAAACCACAACTCGGCTGCTGGCTCAATCGATATCTTTAATTTCACCGCGCTACTCATGGCTGCCCTGCCTGATGCGTACTCCCGCATTGATTCAAAACCGCTTTCGTCGAAGGACTGCAACTGTCCCTCTTTTGCCCATCTACAACCGCCGGTAAATCTTCTCCGGGATTGGAAACACTCGGTCGCTCAGCACGATTCCCAAAATTCGTGCCTGCGCCGACTCCAACCGTTCTTTAATGCTGCGTGCTGTCGCTCGCCGCGTGCGATGCGCGGAGAGCACCAGGATGACTCCGTCGGCCAGCTGCGCCATCGCAGTAGCTTCGTTGGACACTCCGGCCGAAGCGCCTTCAAGAATCGAATACTCAAACTCCCGTCGTAGATCGGACAAATGCGAATACAGAGACGCGGTGGAGAAGGAATCTTCGCCGCCGCGGTCAAACGGTACCAGCCACAAGTTGCCTCTAAGTCGTGTTGTGGTCTGCCGTTGAGTTGCAACTCCTTTGGCTTCATTTTCTGCGATACATTCTTCCCGGAGCTGTGGCTCGTACAATTGTGGATGCTCCCCCGCTAGAGCAACATTCCCAGCCGCTTCCAAAGCGAGAACTTCGCCAACTCGCCGGCAGACGCGTCGTACATCGGTTTCCGGATCGACCGGGCTGAACACCACCTGTCGCACGGCAGGTACGGTGTTGGCAAAGAAAACCTGCCGTACCAGTCCGCGAATCTGCTCGCGGGCAAAGTTCTCAGCGTTCCAGCTTCCCGCAGGGCGAAGATTACGCACCTCCACACGAGGTTCTTCGACCTCAACCGCGCGATCGACCTCGCGAGGCTCATTCAGCCCCATGCTTACGACTCTTGCGCTCATGCAGGAAGCCTTCGACGCAGACCGCGCGGCAACGATGCCAGCACGGGCGCATTCAGACACTCAATAACGTCCTCGGGATTGCGGAATGCCGGGTCGAGATGATCGGCGGCAAACGCCGCTCCCGTGCCTGCGGTGCCCGCAGCTGCCAATCCAACCATCACGATCGCCCATGTTGACCAAAGCGGCAGGGCTGGAGCTGCCGGTTGTTCTGCGATTGCAACGTTGACGATGCCCCGCTGATCGAGCGCATCTGCCATGCGCGCGTCTTCCCTCTTCTTCCAATAGAGGAGATAGGTATCTTCAGCTGCTTTCTCGGTGCTCTGCAGGTCATCCTGGGTGATAGCGTCTTCCCCGAGTTGTTTTGCAATTGCCCGATATCCGGCTTCTTGCGCACCGGTTGCCGCCGCCCGCGCCTGCAAACCCTTTAGCTGCACCTGCGCTTTTTCCAGTTCCGACTTCGCCCACTCGTATTGAGCACTCTTGTCCGTGGTTTCATCACGCACAGGCGCTGTACTTTCCGCGGCAATCGCAGCTTGCGCCTGTGCAATCTGTTGTCCAACTTCTTGTACCAGGCGATGGCTCGGCTCAAACTTCGTCAGCAGTTGCGTCCGCTTCAATTGCAGTTCCAGCAGGCTGGATTTCAGCGCCCGCAGCAGTTCCGGGTTGTCGGCAGTTCGCATCTGTGTCGTCGTTCGTTCGGGCAAATTCTTCAACTGCTCTTCGAGTTCCCGCACGCGCTGTTCTATTTCCGTCAGATCGATTCGCGTTTGCCGGTAGCTGGCATCCAAGTCGCTCAGCTTGTTCAGTACAAGATCTCTTTCCTGTGCTGCCTCGACCACTTTGTGCCCGGCAGTGAATTGCAAAAGCCTGGTCTTCGCTTCTTCCAGTTGCCGTCGCGAATCGTCCGTCTGCTGCTCGAAGAAACGAACTTCCCCACTCGGACGGTGCACGACGGTGTGTTTCTCGAGATATGCATTTGCCACTGATTGCAGCACCTTCGCCGCTCGCCGCGGATCCCCTGATGAGTAGCTGATCCCTATCAGATTGGTCTTCTTCATGGGCTCCACTTTCAACTTCTTCGCCAGCCGTCGCGCTGCCCGTTCGACGCGTTCCTCTGATCCTTCACCGAGCCGGAGAAAATGAAACCAGTCGCGGCCTCCCAGTCCGTTCTCGACCACTACCTTGCGTAGCACCTCATCATCGCGCAGCAACTCCACCTCCGAGTTCAATTCCTCTTCAGTGATTGCGAGCCTCGTCAGATCGAGCGGCGCATTTTCCTGCGCGCTCACCGGAGCATCCGCTCTCCCAGGCCGCACCAGAACTTTCATGTTGGCCTGGTATCTGTCTCCCGCGAAGACATACAGAACTGACGAAGCCAGCACCACCCCAGAGACGCAGACGAAGACCTTTCGCTGCCGGAACAGGACCATCGCCAGTTCCCGCAAGGTTGGCGCTGGCGCCTGCATCCGCCTGCGAATTAGGTCCTCGTCCGCCATGTGCGTGGGGGAGATATTTCAAAATTGGGTGGGACTCATGTACATATTCACGGAAGGCTTGCTTAGAAATCGTGCAATCTTCGAAATCTCATTTTGCGGAACGAACACCATATCGCCCGGCTGTAGGTGCGCGTCTTCTTTCAAGCCGTTCGGCCTTAGCATCTTTTTCAGGTTGAGCAGACGCGTTTCCACCAGATCGTCATTCACTCGCCGGAATAGCACGACCCGCGAATGCTTCGCCTGCTGCGTTAGCCCTCCCGCGATTTCGACTGCTTCGGCAACGGTCGTATCGGCGCGCAGTTCATACTTTCCCGGCCTTCCCACCTGGCCTCCCACCACGAAGTAAGGCCGATCGAAATCTTTCAGCAAAACAGCGACTTGCGGATCATGCAAATATCCGCGATATGCCTTCTGCACTGCATCCGCGAATTGCGTGAGATTCAGCCCCTGCACTTCGACCATGCCGGCATCTTTCAGCATCACGTAGCCGTCCGGCTGTACAGTCAAGGTCTGATTGAATTCCGGCGCAACGGTGAAGCTGATTTCCACTGCGTCGCTGGGCCGTAGCCGGTAAAGCGGATGGCGCTCCCCTCCAAGCTTGGGGTTTCCCAGGCCATCCGCTTCCCCGGGCTTTGCGACCGTTGTACTGCTGCCTCCCGCTCCGGCTCCGGTTAAGCCGGATGGGGAAGTTTGTTGGTCTTCGCTCAGGCCGGTCTTTTTTTCTTGCTCCCCGCACTGCGCGAAAGCCGTCGCACAACATTCAAGAGCCAACAGCGCAACTGCTATGAATTGAATAAGTATGAATAAGCGTTTCATTTGTCCTGGCTGCTGGCCCCGAGTCCACTGTGAATCTCTACGCAAGTTAAGCCTGATCCTCAGAACCCGGCAAGACATGGGAAGTTCCGTACACGAAAGTGGACTGCATCTGGCGAAGCGAAGAACGAAGTCAGTGCACGAATGGTCGTATCAGATTCAATGAGTTGAAGATAATTCGTTCGCTACAGGCTGGGCCTGGAAGGTTTCGGAACACACCTACAAACGGCGTACCTACAAAAGTAGACTTGCATGTTCACCTCTGATGCGCTCAGGGATTGGATTCCTGGCGAGTTTTCCCGTTTCGAAATTGAGGTTGTGATTGCAATCACAGAATTGGGCTGCACACTCCTGCGGAACCTAACCATTCACAAGTATGTGCACACGTTTCCACAGACATTCCGACGGAGAACCCACTTTTTGCAGTCACTAGAATGTAAATTCCCAATTTGAAAATTGATACAGGATTTTCCGTATACCTTCCTTGTGAAGAGCATTTCCCATCCTTAGAATCCTCTCATCGTCTTTACGTTGTATCTGGAGACCCGTTCATGAGCAGGTCATCCGCCGCCACTTCAGAAAATATTTCTGTCCTCATTGCCGATTCCAACCGCATGCAGGCGCAGTTGCTGACCAGCGCTCTGCGGCGCCGCTCCGAATTTCGCGTTCGCCACTGTTTGATGGACACAGTCTCCATCCTTCAGGCGATGACCGCCGGGCTTCCCCGCATCGCGCTCTTATCGCTAGGTCAACCGAGCAGCCTGGCCGAAACAGTCATGACCTTGCGACGCTTTCATTTGGCTCATCCCGAGGTACCGAAGGTTCTGCTGGTCAGCGCCTATGACCGCGAGCTGGTAGTGAACGTGTTCCGCTCGGGAGCACGCGGCATCTTCACCATCACTGATTCCAACCTTCGCCATCTGTGCAAGTGCCTGTTGTGCGTGGCAGAGGGACAGATCTGGGCCAGCACCGAACAGCTCAACTACCTGATGGACCTCATCTCCGAAGTGCCATCGCTGCGCGTCCTGAACGCCGGGGGCAAACCGCTGCTCACCCCGCGCGAGGAGCAGGTCGTCGCCCTCGTTGCCGAAGGCTTCGGCAACCGCCAGATCGCCCGTGAACTCAACCTCAGCGAACACACGGTTAAAAAATATCTCTTTCGGATCTTTGAAAAGCTTGGCATCTCCAGCCGCGTTGAATTAGTCCTCTACGCCGTCAACAACGGAGATCCCCGTCAGGCCGAATGGCTCGCTGGCTCAAATCGCCTGCTGCCCAGCGCGTGAAGCGAGGATTAGGTCGCTCCCAGCGGTTGATTGAAAAATCTCCATCCGCCCCTGTATAACTTGGGGACGGACTCTTGCCCGACGCCACTTCCAATCCGCCCACTACTCCCAAGCCTTCTCGTGGGACCATATTCGCCGCCGGATTCCTGCTGCTCGCGCTCGCGATAGTAGTCCTTTATACCGGACGCAACGCTTTTCTCAGCCCGCTCGCGCTTGTCGTCGTGGCGGCGATCGGACTCGCCGCGCTTCTGCTTCAACTGCGCCTGCGCCGAGACGCCGGCGTCCGGGTGCAAGCTCCAGTCTGGCTCAATGTATTGGGATTGATTTTCGCCGTGGCGGCCGTCTTCGCCGACGTACTCCGCCTGAGTGCCGCCCTCTTGCCGGTCGCTGCCCTGGGAGCCGTGGTGTGCTTCGCGATCAGCGGCATCGTAGTGCTGCATGCCCTGCGCAAAAAATCTAGTCGGTAGCCACGAACCAATCCCGGAAATTATGGCTTGAACTCTACCGCAACGGTCGTTTCCACAACCGCAGGTTCTCCATTGACACGATACGGTTCGAACCTCCACCAGCGCAACGCGTCCATCGCCGCGCGGGCCAGCACGTCCGGACCATTCAACGCCCGCATGCTGGCGACCGCTCCATCGCGCCCGACCACGATATCGAGCGCAATGACACCCTGCATGTTTGCTCGCCGTGCCTCCGCCGGATACACCGGCTCCACGCGATGGATCAGTAACTTCTCCATCACTTCGGCCGCAACCTGCGCCTGCGGCCTATCGGCGGCCGAGGTCGGATCGCTCTTCAGCCCTGCTTCCAGATCTTCCCATCCCCGATTCCAGCGCCACCAGAAGATTCCCGCACCGATCGCTACGACAAGAACGACAAAAATGAAGACCCATGCGAGGCGCTGGTTATTCCCCGGCTTCTTTCCTGTCGATCCCTGACCAGATCCTTGACCATCGTCTTGCTGGCTCGCAGCGCTTTTCTGTTTTCCGGTCGGCTCTTTCTCTGTATTCCGCTCTGCCTTACGCTTTTCCGATTTGCTCGCAACCGCCCCTGGACTCGCTATTACCTCTGCTTTCCCGCCGTTTGCTGAATCTCGAATCGCTGCCCGCTCCTCCGCCGAAAGCCATAGGAACTCCAGCCCGCAGCGCAGTTTATCCTGATACCTGACCTTCGCCCGCGTACGCAACGGATCGGGCATGACCGGCAGCTGAATCTGAACTCCTACCGTCTCACCCGGCGTAAGTTCCCCTGCCAGCATGGCGGCAAGTCCGTTCTCACTCGCGTCGACGGTTCGGCCAGGGACGGTATCTGGAATGCCCGAGCGCAGTACAGTCACGTCGAGCGGCGTCTTCAGATCAAACCGCTCTGCCTGCCGGCGCGTCGGCCCGGTCCACCCTTTTACTTCCTCAGCCATTCAATTCCCTTCAGCCTTGTCATTCCGAACTGCGCGAGTAATCTGCTCCTGTGGGGCCGGATCTTCGATCCGGCCATGCCGAGCGACGCTCGGCTGGCTCTTGCTCGCGCCAGATCCACAACTGGCGGGAAGAGGTCCCTTACCGCCACAACTCCACAATCTCGCTTCCGTGCGCCAACAACACTACACTGGCCATCCCAATAAACAAGCCGTGCTCCACCACACCCGGCATGTCGCTCAACTCGCGAGCCAATCTATCCGCATCGCGAATCTCCTCAAACCGGCAATCCAAGATGTGATTGTTCTCATCCGTGAGGTACGGCTTGCCATCGGCATTTTTCCTCAACTGCACATCAGCGCCCAACGCCGCAATCCGCTTGGCCACCAGTGCCTGAGCAAACTTGATCACCTCGACCGGCAGCGGAAACTTGCCCAGCCGCTCGACCCGCTTGGAAGCATCGGCAACTACGACCATTTGCTTGGTCGCCGACGCCACAATTTTTTCCCGCAGCAGCGCCCCGCCGCCCCCCTTGATCAGCCGCAGTTGTGGATCGACCTCATCCGCGCCATCGACAGTGACCGCGATCTCCTGGCATTCGTCGAGCGTGGTCAGCGGAATTCCCAAACTCTCGGCAAGTTCTTTCGATCGCACTGATGTCGGAATTCCGTGAATCCGCAACCCGTTTTTCACCCGCTCGCCGAGCAGCTTGATGAAATAGGTAGCAGTCGATCCCGACCCCAAGCCCACAACCTGCCCATCTTTCACGAATTGCAAACTGGCTCGCGCAGCTGCCTCTTTTTCCTGGTCGTTCGCCATAAATCTTTTTTGTGTGGGGACGGACGCTCTTGTCCGTCCGCCGAGCGAAGCTCGGCCACCTTCGCACTATCCCAAACTCTTCTCGATGTAAATCAAATACCCCGCCAGCACCAGCCCAAACACCACTGTTAAAACCGTTACCAGATCCACTACAAATCCCGCCGGCTCAAACGTATCTTTATCCAACTGCGCCCGCGTCTTGCGATATCGCAACAGTCCTGCCATCACCAGCAACACACCCGCGACAATCGAGCTCGCTCCCATCCACACCGAAAGCCCCGCTGTCCGTATCGGATGTCCTTCGAGTGCCGTCAACTGCCGCATCGCAATCGAGAACCGCCCGATAGCGAACCCGAACACCACGATCGCCGCGCCGGTCCGCACCCAGGCCAGAAACGTCCGCTCATTCGCCAGATGATCGCGCGCCCGATTAGGATTTAGCTCCGCCACCGGCCCTCCACTTTCCGCGGGTGCCCCATTTCTCGTGCGTTCTTGGCGCGAGAAGTGGGGGTTTGATTATTCCACAGTCTTTTCGATTAATGGCCCAGCGCCCGCCAGATTCTTGATCAAATCCGCTGGCACGCCGTGCCGTTCCTGCAAGTAATCTGGACTGTTGTACGTGACCGAGACTTTGCTATCTGCATCCTCAGCCACCAGCACCTTCATCGGCAGATCAATCGCCAAGCTCGGGGATGCGACCATTAATGGCGTCCCGCCTTTTGGGCTGCCGAAGATTAATACCTTCGTCGGCCGCATTTTTAGCCCGACTTTTTCAGCCTCTCCACTGTGATCAATAATGGCAAAAATCTGCATTCCTTTCCCGACAAATGCCGCCTGTAGCTTCTGTACCGTCTCCTCAACTGAATAACGACTGGCAACCTGAAGGAGTCCGTTTTGTTTCGTCATCGCTGAAGCCCTCGCCAGAGAAATGGATATAAGTCATCCAAAGTTACCCAACCTCGACCAGCCCATACGTATGCTGCCATCGTGCCCGCATCTGCACGAGAGCGCGGCTGATTTCTTCCGAAGAGACTTCCGCATTCGGCCCGGCCAGCACCGCCGCAGCTTCGCGCTTGGCAGCCTCGAGCAACTGCACATCGCGGATGATATTGGCCACGCGGAAATCCGGCATGCCGGCCTGCTTCGTTCCGAAAAATTCGCCCGGCCCGCGCAGCTCGAGGTCGAGTTCGGCAATCTTAAATCCGTCGTTGGTCTTGACCATCGCATCGAGCCGCTTCTGGCCATCCTCGGTTATCTTGCCGCCTGTCATCAGAATGCAATACGACTTCGCCGCGCCGCGCCCGATGCGTCCGCGCAGCTGGTGCAATTGCGCGAGGCCAAAGCGCTCCGCGTGCTCGATTACCATGACTGTGGCGTTGGGAACGTCTACGCCAACTTCAATGACCGTGGTTGCGACCAGGATTTGCAACTCTCCCTTCTGAAACATACGCATGACCTGATCTTTCAACTCAGCATCGAGGCGTCCGTGCAGCAGGCCAACTTTTAGATCGGAGAAAACCGAGCCGCTCAGCTCGCGGTACATCTTAACGGCGGCCTTGACCTCATTCTCTTCGTTCTCAGAAATGACCGGATACACCACATACGCCTGATGTCCAGCCGCGACTTGCTTGTGTACGAAGTCCCACACCTTGGGCGACTGATCGTCCACGACGCAGCGCGTAACGATGGGCGTGCGTCCAGGTGGAAGTTCGTCAAGGATACTCAAATCGAGATCGCCGTAAAGAGTGAGAGCCAGCGTGCGTGGTATGGGAGTTGCGGTCATGACAAGAACATCGGGTTCGGCTGTGGCGGAAGCGGTGGACGCCGAGCTTCGCTCGGCCGGACGGGCGAGAGCGCCCGTCCCCACATGAGTGCCTTCAAGGCTTTCATCCGAGGTTTTGTGGGGCCGGGTCTTGGACCCGGCCGGGCCGAGTGAAGCTCGGCTGCTTTCTTCACTCTCGCCCGACTTCTTCATCAGCTTCAGACGCTGCATCACGCCAAACCGATGTTGCTCATCTACGATCACCAGCCCCAGCTTCGCAAACTCGACCTTCTCTTCCAGCAGGGCATGAGTACCAATCACCAACTGCGCATTCCCTTGGGCAATATGTCTTCGAATCTCGCGCTTGCGGTCGGCTTCGAGCGATCCGGTCAGCAGCACGATTCGATAGCCCGCATTCTCCAGAATCCGTCGCGCCGAAAAATAATGCTGCTGTGCGAGAATTTCCGTCGGCGCCATCAGCGCGACCTGGCATCCGTTTTCAATTGCGATAATCGCTGCTTCAAAACCTACAATGGTCTTACCCGACCCCACGTCGCCTTGCAGCAAGCGCCGCATGGGATAAGGCTTCTCCATATCGGCGGCAATTTCCTTCAACACTTTTTTCTGTGCCGCTGTGGGATGAAACGGTAGAATCCGCTTGATCGCCGCCCGCACGCGGTCGTCGAGTTGAAAGGCGATTCCCGTCTGCGCCTTCTGTTGGCGCCGCTTCAATTCCAGTCCAAGCTCGACGAAAAATAACTCATCGAAGATCAGCCGAATGTGTGCGGGCGTGCGCGATGTCTGCAGGTCATGAAGACTCTCCCCGGGTTCTGGCCAATGAACATTCCAAAGCGCTACACGCGGCGAGACCAACGCCATGCGGCTGCGCACGATTGCCGGAATTGGCTCAGGCAAATCCGGCGTGAGATTGTCGAGCGCCGTTCGGATGACACGACGAAACCAGCGTGGCGTCAGCTTTCCTTGCCCGGCTGATTCGTAGATAGGAACGATGCGGCCGACCTCCAGCGACTGGGCCGCTTTTTCCCCGATTCCGTTTTCGCCGCTCTCGCCTGCATCACCAAGCACTTCAAATTGCGGTTGTATAATCTGCAATTCGCGGCTGCGCTGATCTTCCTCGACCTTTCCATATAGCGCAATCATCTGCCCCGGCTTAAATTTGTCCTGCAGATAAGCCGCATTGAACCACAGGCAGCGCAGGCGAGCACGGCCCTGACCTACCGTAAGCTGAAAAATCGGCATGCGGCGCGTGCGGAACAGGCCTGAGTTGCGCACCTCCGCGATGACTGTCGCCATTTCCCCAGGACGCAGCTCTGCAATCCCGCGCGGATTCATCCGGTCTTCATAACGGAAAGGAAGATAATGAAGCAGATCACCGACGGTATGGATTCCCTTCGCGGTCAGCACGTCCGCAATGCGCGGGCCAACGCCTTTCACATACTGCACCGGAGTGGAGAGTTCGAGCATGCGCTGGGATTCTGAAGAATGGTAGCAGGACAGAAGGCGGAATGTGGGGGCAGCTGACGGCGAGAATAATGCGGGATGGCTGAATGATGCCAGCCACGACTGTGGAAGAGTGGCGTTTTAGCGCCGCGAAAGATCGTAAGTCAATGGGCTTTAGCCCGGGGTCGTTTATAGGTGACGAAATTTTGCTCGACGTTGGTAAAAGTGCAGACAGTTCACCGGGGCTGAAGCCAAATTGATTTCGGCGCATTACGCGGCGCTAAAAGCGCCGCTCTTCCACGATGGCACAATCGTCGGTGCGCAACCTGGATTGGTGCATCGCTCGTGGTGCCTTGCCATAACCACTAGGAATGTATGCCCTTAGGATCCAGACCCTAATAGCAGCGAGTAGACGTAATCCCAACTCGCGACAACTCACTTGAGGCTCTCGGTGTCTAAACCATCAGTGTTGATCAACTTCATCCAGGCCCTGGCGGCGATCGCCCTAGGAAACGTGATCTATTTCCTTCTCGCGCCATCTCTTCCGGCGGCAGCGCGGCACCGTCTGTTCCAGCCGGATTTGGGCTTGGTGATCGACTTCTGGTTCTGCCTGGTCGCCTACGGTCTGATCCGTACTGCCCGGAAGTGGCGCTAACCCACCATGGTGAATTTGCCTGTTCCCAGTTACTTTCGGAACTCGGTGGTCTATTACTTAACCCTTACAATCCGCATACATGCAGAAAATTGCTGTTCTGTACGATGCGGGCCAGGCCGTGCTCTCCACCTTTGATCTGGACGAGGTGCTGCAGAGAATCCTGGGCATCGCGCGTGACTTTTTTCATCTGCAGAACGCGGCCATCCTGCTGATCGACAAGGAGGCCCAGCAGTTGTGTGTCCGCTCTCAAATCGGCTGGGATGCCGGCGCAGACAAGATTTGCCTGGGATGGCATGAAGGGATCACCGGAAGTTCGGTTCTCAAAAAACAGCCGGTATACGTGCCCGACGTGACCAAAGATTCACACTACATCAGCTGTGCCCAGTCCACGCGCTCCGAATTGGCTATCCCGCTTATGGTGCGCGATGAAGTAGTCGGTGTGCTCGATTGTCAAAGTGAGCGTGTGAATCACTTCGACAATGAAACCATCGACCTGCTCACCATGTTCTCCACTCACGCTTCGATCGCGCTCCAGAACGCGCGCCTATACTCGCTCGAGCGTCAGCGTGCCCGGCAACTGGAGGCGATCAATGCCATCGCCCAGCAGTGCACTGCGGTTCTGGACCTCGAAGACCTGCTGGCGCGTGTATGCTCCGTTGTTCAGAATGCATTTCAGGTACCCCATGTATCGCTGAGCCTGCGCGAAGATGGCGACCTGGTATTGCGCGCGCATGAAGGGATGCTTACTCTTTGTGTTCCTCGGGGCGCACGCCTTTCGGTGGACTGCGAGCCGTGGTCGAAAGTGATGTCCTCGGGCGGCGCTTTCATCGAAAACGATTTGAGCATAAGCCCCCAACCTTTTCGTTTGTTTTCAGAAGCCCAATCGCGCATGAGCATTCCCCTGATCTCATTTGGGCAGACGTTGGGCGTACTCACCCTGTACAGCTCCCAGAAAAATGCATTTCACGAGAGCGAGTGGCGGCCGCTTGAGGCAGTCGCCGACATCTGTTCCAGTTCCATTCAGAACGTTCACTACGTCGAGCGTATCCGCAAGCTTTCTTATCTCGACGGGCTGACCGGCATCTTCAACCGACGATTCTTCGAACTGCGCATCATGGAAGAGATTGAGCGTGCCAAACGCTCCAAGACAGGGATGGCCGTCATCATCGCGGATATCGACCAGTTCAAAAAGTTGAACGATGAATTTGGCCACCTGTTGGGCGATGAAGTGTTGCGGCAGGTATCGTCGCTGTTTCACCAGCATCTGCGGAAGATCGATGTGGTATGTCGGTACGGCGGAGAAGAGTTCGCCATTCTGCTGACCAACACCAACGCGCAGCATGCTATGGGCGTGGCGGAGAAGTTACGCAAACTTGTGGAAGGATGGCAATTCCCGGGAGTGCCCCGAACCGTCACGATTAGCGCCGGAATTGCCGCGTTTCCTGATCATGGCAATGGCCGCGACCAACTCGTCCACGCTGCCGACATTGGACTTTACGCCGCCAAGCAAGCTGGACGCAATCGTGTGTCTCTCGCTAAGCGGGCGCGTAAAGCCTCAAACGGCCGCTAGAACAGCCTCTCAGGTATATCGTGGTTTTCCGCTGAGAACTGGAGCATTTTGCTGGAGTGCTGCCACGGCAATATACGCTAGAAGGATTAACATACGAAAAGCATCCAGTGAGTTGCCAAATGGGTCTGGCAATCCCTTGGCGAAATAATTGTGAAAGTGCGTGTACACAGCACCAACCATTTCCACAGACAACGCCAACACCACCGGAAGAACAGTAATCCTCAGCAACAATCCGACGGCGCAGAGGCATTCAAAAGCACAAATGAATATGTAGAAAGTTCTGTTGTAACCCGACGCCTGAAAAAATGAGTATTCCGCATCTGTGATCCATTTAAACAAGCCAACCATCAGGAAGTACGACGCTGTCAGATACCGGTTCGCGCGAACGACGCTTGGGGAAAAGATCACGTCGCGCAAGTCATGCTGGCTCTTAAAGACACCTGTGAATACACCCGGAGATGTGACCGCTGTGCCCAGAACGATACCGTCCATAAAGAACGCAGCGATGATGGGAGCCAGGGCGGGGAACTCGGCAGAACGCCTCACCACAGCGAGGGCCACAACGAGTAATGCGCTCGCAGTTCCTAAATAGAGGATTGAGATCGCTAGACGTTCGACGATGCGCGTTTTCGCAGAATTTGACGCTGATGATGCCAGCCATAAGGCAAGCAGAATTCCCAAACCAAGGCTGGCAGCAAAAATCAGAAGCTGAATGTCGTCTGACACGAATCCTCTTACTCAGCTAGGCTGCTCATTCAATCGCAACACATGGAGATCGAGGGTTATTCTCAAATCAGATATCCAGCCAGGCGCCGCGCATTTCCTGTTGCATCCGCTCCATTTCGTGCTGAAGCCTGTGTTGCTCCTGGCGGAATTTATCGCGCTGTTCCTCAGCCAGCTTCCTGGCTTGCTCAAGGTACTTCCTTTGCTGACTGCAATAGGTCCTGCGCATCTCCTGGGCAGATTTGCGGGCCTGCTCGGCGGCCAGTTCCAACTGAGGACGAAGCTTGGCGATTTCATCCTGCAATTCGCTCAACTGATAAGAGGATGCAGCATCTAGGTCGTCTGAAGTCTCTTCCTGGTAGAAGCCCGAATCTTTACGGTCCGGCAAAGTCAGATTCAGATTCTGCTCTTTCTTGTCGCGGATAACTCCTACATTCACAGAATTGGCGCTGCGCGATCGCACCGCATGGGTAAAGTCGCTGGTATCGTGCACCATCTGGTCGTTAATCTTCACAATGATGTCGCCGGCGTGGAAGCCCGCCTTCTCGGCTCGGCTGCCTTTTTCCACGGAGCGCACCAGCACACCGTTGCCATTCTTCACGCCGAAGAACTCGCCCAACTGCGGAGTAATGTTCTCGACCGTCAGGCCGCTGCGCGCCGACTGCGTCACCACCACCATGTTGATCGATGGAATATCGATGTCGGGCATTGTGAACTGGACATTCGGAACATCAACGTGAGGGAAATCCTTCATCTTCGAAAACTGCGTGTACTCTTTCTTTTTGTCAGCCAGTTGTACTTTCAGCGTCATAGGCTGTCCATCACGGCTGATTCCGAATGTGACCACGCGTCCGGCAGGCGTCTCGTGAATCATTCGCCGCAACTGGGCGGCACTATCCACCGACGTTCCATTCATAGACAAGATGACATCATGCTCTTTCATGCCGGCTTTTCCAGCGGGCGCGTCGGGATCGACGAAGTTCACCTCGACACCTTTTTCTTCTTTCAGCTTGAGAGCACTTAGACGATCGCCACTCACATCGGCAATATCAACGCCGAGGTACGATCCGCTGCCTGTGTCATCGCTCGAGAAGATCCAGGACTGATTCGATGGGTCCACCGACCAATTCTGCGCGGCTTGGGAAAGCCCCAACAGTAGCGGGAACAATGCGACGCTGGCTAAAAAGTGCTTGCGCATGGCCATTCCTCCAACTCTTTTACGAATACATTCTCTGCTTCATCCATAGCCGATTGTTGATTTCTTGATTTGGTATTGAAGCCCTTAAATAATTCGTGAGCGAATTTCATTCAAATCAAAAATCATCTAGTGGGCATGCTTGAAACAGATATCGCCCGTCGACGTATGCACTTTCAGCGTCGGGCCTCCGCCATTCAGCTTACCTTCCGCCGTATAGGACTTAGGTCCGTAAGACTCACCCTCGCTGCGGACATGAATATCAGGAAACTCGGAAGTGATCTTGTGGCCATTGGCCAGATCGACGCTGGCCCACACATTCACCGCCACATCGGACGCGAGATAGACCGTGATGTCGCCTGCTCCCGTTTCCAGATCGGAATCCCTGCGCTCGCCACCGGTATTGACCAGCTTCACCACGATTCCGCCTGCACTGGTCTCTGCCTGCGCCGAAGGCACGCCGTAAAGCTCAATGCCACCGCCGCCGGTCTCCGCATGAACGTGTCCTTTAGCTGAGGTGAGCTTGATTGTGCCACCGCCGGTATCAATTTCCACCGGACCACCAATGTCACCCAGGTCGATGCCGCCACCGCCGGTCGACGCCTTCAATTTGCCGTTGCAGTGCCGTACGCTGATACTGCCGCCGCCTGTCTCAATGATCGCACCCTGCGCGCCTGACTGAATCTCGACGCTTCCGCCACCGGTTTCAGCAAGCACTTTTCCGTTGGCATGATGCACTTCGATCGAACCGCCACCGGTATGCAGCCCAAGTTCTCCGCTGACCGTGCCTACTTCAATTGAACCGCCGCCGGTCTCCGCGTTGACGCCAGCGCCAATGTCATCGAAGTGTATGCTGCCGCCACCGCTCTCAGCTTCCACGTGGCCAGAGACGCCGCTGGCATCGACGTTCCCTCCGTCGGTCTCCAGCTTCACCAGTGTCATCTCCCGCGGGACCATCACGGAAAATTCAGACGAACAATGGCGCGGCTGACGTCTCCCGCCCTGCCAATCGCCCACGATCCATGCGGTATCACCCTTTACGTAAGCGGTAATTTTGTACTGGTCGAACTGGCGGCGTGCATCCTGTTCCGAAGGATTGCCAAAACGAATATGAGCGACATAATTGATGCCCTGCTGCTGTTGCCCGCCACGCACGACCACCGCACCCATGTCGACTTTTACTCTAAGAATTTTTACTCCAGCCAGGGTGCCGTTGACCTCCTCACCCCAGGCACTGCCCTCGCGAGCGATGTGTGTTTCCTGCGCCCAGCTTTTTGAAAGAAAGCCGGCCGACGCAAGCAGGGCTAGCCCAACTGCCAGCCCAACGGTTTGTAGCGCGCGTTTCAATTCAATCCCCTCGATTCTCGATGCTTTCTCGAAATATTCTCTCGCTTCTCAGTAACTATCCCTTCATTTCTTGGCCGACGATTTTACTCCCGTTTTCCAGAAATCAATCTGTTAATCGATCTCAGGCAACTGCGCCAGCATCGTCCGCGCCTGCGATTTGATGTACTGGCTTGAGTCCTTCGCCGCCAAAGTCATCAGCACGCCGCGCACGCTGCCGTCGGCTTTCACTGGATCCAGCATTCGCAGCGCCTCGGTGCGCACACCAGGATTCGTGTCATTCACGAGCGCCCGCAGCACGGCGTCGCGCACGTTGGTATCTTCCTTCACATACGGCCCAAGCGCATCCATGGCCTTGAAACGTACTCCCGGATTCGAGTCGCTTTGCAGCGCGTAGATGAGCGCGTCGCGGAAGTGCGTGTCAGTCGGATTCTGCGTCAGCAGGCCGACGGAATCCATGCGCACACCGGAGTTGTAATTATTGCGGGCTGCGTACAGTAACAACTGCTGGATACGCTGATCGTTCAGCGATCCCTGCGCTTCCTGCATTGAAACGGTGTTGTACTTGATGCTGATCTGATTGGTGCCAGGCTCTTGGGTCACGGATTGAATGCCGGCGATGGAGGCGTCACTTAGCTGTTGCGGTGGTGGAACTGGTCCGGGTCCTTGCGGCCCATGTGCGGTCAGCTTGTATGTGGTCCCAACTCCACCTGCAAATCCTACGATCAGAATCGCCGAGGCCAGCGCGGGCGAGAAGCGCACCTGCCGCAACCAATTCGCCGGATCGAAGGCCAGCCGGCTGAAGAAGCTGCCCTGCTTCGCCGTCTCAAGCGCTTCCTGCAGGCGCATGCGCGAAGCGGCCAGCAGATTCGGCGACGGGTCCTTCATCAGAGGATCGGTCGCGCGATCCTGGTCGAGCAGCGCATGAAACTCCTGCTCCGCCTTCAGTTCGGCTGCGCAGTCGGCGCAGCGGACTACGTGCTGCTCCAGTTCATGACGGGCATCATCAGCCAGTTCGCCATAAACTTGAAGCACGATATTTTCTCTCACCCATTCACACTTCATAAGTGGCACCTGATCCAAAGTCTCGTCTTGGGATGCCCCATGTCTCGCCGCTTTTGCGAAACATGGGATCCCTCATCTCATATCCGACAGCGCCCCGCGCAGCTTCTGCGTGGCCCGAAACAGAGTATTCTTTGCTGTCTCTTCCGTCGTATGCAAAATCTCACCCACGGTCCTCAATTTCAATCCGTGATAATGCTTCAACTCAAACACCATACGCTCGCGCGGTGTCAGCTTATCCAGCGCCCCGGCGATCCGTGCACCCAACTGCCGCCGCATCAAATCCCGTTCCGGATTCGCCCCCGCGCGCCCGTCAGCGACCTGATCGAGCAGGTCATACTCGCCGCCGTCCGCGTCTTTCGCTACCGGTGCGTCTTCCTTGCGCACATTCTTGCGGCGCAAATGGTCGAGGCACAGGTTGGTAACGATCCGGTAAATCCATGTGTAGAACGAGCACTCAAACCGGAAGTTTCCAATGTTCTTGTACGCCTTAAGGAAAGCGTCCTGGTAGACATCCTGCGCGTCGTGCTCGGTGCCGGTGAGATGGAGGGCGAGCCGCAGCACCGCCTGATCGTAGTGACGGACGAGTTCCTCGAAGGCGGCGCGATTCCCGCACTGCGCCTCGCGGATCAGCATCGTGTCATCGATGCGGCGATCTTGTACGTGACGATCCGTCCCAGCCATGCGGCCCCGTGGGGGGTCTAGAACCTCGTAAGCTCTGGAACCGCTGACTCTCTCTGCTCTCTCACTCTTTGTAGAGTGGGCCCGTTCGCCAATCGCAAGTGATACCACCCATGCATCGGCCGGCATTTTGGTGTCGTGTCCTCTACGCGCCCGGTGTTTATGCCGCACCCGGGCTTGCACAGGAATAGACGGAGTATCAGTGGAACCGTGAGCAGGAATTATAGGCTCTCAGAGGGATTTTTGCCGCCCCTAGGTGATTCTGGGGCAATGGTTTAGCGGAAAACAAAACAACCGGAGACAGCCTGCGCCGGGATTTTGGCACGGAAAATGCCCTGATTGTAGGGCAGAGTTGCCCTTGCACCTGTCCTGCCGCTACATTCCGCTGATCTTTGTGTTCATAGACGGTGGGGGATAATTAACTTCCAAGGGCCTGTCGCGCGCTTAACCACTCTGACTCAAATCGAGGATCCTTATGCCTCTGCGTTTGCCTCTCGTGTCCGTCGCCTTACTATCCAGCTTTGTCCAGTTTTCATCCGTACTTAGCTCGGCCCAGGACATCAGCCAGCTTTGCACTCCCAAGGTTACGGCCAACGAAGTCGTCGCATCTCCAAAGCAACGTCTCGAAGCCGGCCAGAAAGCGGAGCCACCGGTCACCGACACCGTCAGCGGCTTCGCCTGGCCGGACACGCCATTGGGAGTAATCAAGACGAGCAGTGGCTACGAATTTTTCGGCAGCGATGGCGGCCTTCACTCCCGGCAGATGTGGCAAGGGCATTGGGTCGGCAACAATAAGTGGGGATCGGTTGTCACTACGATGGGAACGCTCGACAACCCGCTCGGCACAGGGGATCCCCAGGACGTGAGCATCTCCCCAAATCCCGATCCCGGTGTGAATCCCAACTATTTCAGCTATGTATACATGGGCGGAGGCCCGGTTTATCAAGTTCCTGCGGGCATGCCCGGCGCAGGCAACCTGCTGGCAACCTATCACGCTGAGTTTCCCGTGGACGCGCTTTACGCGGCCCTCGGGTTGGCCGCTTCCTGGGATAACGGACTCCACTGGACTGACTTGGGAGAGATCATTCGTCTAAACCAAGCCTACAAGATTGGGCTCGACCTGTGGGAAATCGGCGACGGTCCGCTCGTGCTTTCGCCCGACCACAAATACTTCTATTTGTACTTTCCCGACTGGATGGCCAACGGAACCCTTCACATCACGACCCCTAATGGCGTATCGACCACGACGCATGTCTCGGTGGCGCGTGTTCTGGTGGCCTCACTGCTCGACGCGGCATTTGGATCAGGGCATCCTCACACGGTACCTTTCGAGAAGTTCTATGAGGGCGACTGGCATCTGCAACCTGGAATCGGCGGAGCGTCTACCGACCTCATGCCAAAATCTTCATCAGACGAGAGAGGGTATCTCGATATCCACTACAACAGCGCCCTGGAGCGCTACGTAATGATCATCTCCAACGACTCGACGTTCTATTACGCCGAATCCATCAACGGCCTTACCTGGACGGCTCCCACCTTGCTTGGCACCTTCGGCCCGATCGCGGCTTATCCCACCGCCGTCGGGCTGGGAGACGATCCCCATATCCTGGGAAAGAGTTTCTACGTGTACTTCACCCACCTTCCGATCGATGGCACAGGGTGGACGAACGGTATGCTCCGGCGGCTCACGCTTTCCTGCTACTAATCCGGGGAGCCAATTCTCATCCAGATTAGAAGCTAAAACGCTCTCGCAAGGCAGAGGCGTAGTCGTCAGCATCCCAGCCCTCACGGTCCGCTTGCAAATCGAGCAGACTGCACGCGGCTTCGATCACCGGACGCGAGACAGTCGACTCGCCCAAAGCCCAAACTAAAAACGGTAGGACGCGTTGATCCCGTCTCTTGCCCAGTCCTGCCATGGCTTCCTCGCGTACGTCCTCGTTCGAATCGCTCAGCCGCTCAAAGAGTGCATTGCGGATTTCGACTGAGTCCATGTCACTTAGGACGCCTAGCCCGAAGGTCGCCCAGTCCCGGACTTCTTCATCCTCATCCTTCATCAGCAGAAGCAAACATTCCGCGCTACGGGGATCGTTCGGAAAAGACCCCAGTGCGCATGCTACGGAAAATCTGACGTTTGAGTCTGGATGCGATTGATGATGGATGATTAGGGGGATTGCGGCAGGGTTATCTATGTGCCCGAGAGCTGCGATCGCGGAATCCAGCGGCTGGATTTCCCGCTCGTCACATAACACACTTGATACGACAGAGAAGGATTCGTCGGGAAAGGAATTGCATGGGTGGTCAGCCGCTTTGCCGATCTGTGCCAAGACATCAATGCCTCGTGCACGAACTAGAGGATCTCTTGATCGACACCACTCCGCAGATCTATCGAAGACTTCTCGTGACCCGATACGGCGCAGTTCGTGGACGGCTTGCCACGGTGCATCGTCTTCGTAGTCGCCGGCTAGTGTCTTAGCGAAAAGGTCATTGATGTGCTCTGACGTCATGGCATAAATCCTGTGGTTAAGTGACGTCAGCGAAGGCCTGAGCATGAGTTCAGGCCGGCATTACGACCGCCTACTCCGTCGCCGCTTCCTTCTCGATGACCACTTTCAAATGTGCGGTCACATCCTTATGCAGCTTCACAGGGACCGAGAACTCGCCCAGGGTCTTCAGCGGCTCGTGCAGCTGGATCTTGCGGCGGTCGATGTTGAAGCTCTTTTTAGCCAATGCGTCGGCCAGGTCGCTCGACGTGACCGATCCAAACAATTGATCGTTCTCGCCCGATTTGCGCGTGAACGACACCGAGACGCCCTCAAATTGCTTGGCGAGTTCCTCGGCCTGCGTCTTCTCCTTGGCCGAGCGGCGCACGGACGCTGCCTTCATCTGCACGATGACGGCCTTGTTGCCTTCGTTGGCTTCAATGGCCAGCTTGCGCGGCAGAAGAAAATTCCGCCCGTATCCTTCCGCGACCTTCACGACATCGCCGCGCGATCCCAGCTTCGCTACGTCTTCTTTCAGAATGACTTCCATGATGGCTCCTAAGCTTCTAGCTTCTAGCTTCTAGCTTCTAGCTTCTAGCTTCTAGCTTCTAGCTTCTAGCTTCTAGCTTCTAGCTTCTAGCTTCTAGCTTCTAGCTTCTAGCTTCTAGCCAACCTGAACATCAGCCCCGTTTTAGCTAGGAGCTAGAAGCTAGAAGCCGGTTTTTTAGCTTGCCCTTCCCGCGAACGGCAGCAGCGCGATGTTGCGCGCCTGCTTGATGGCCGACGACAGACGGTGCTGATGCGGCGCGCACACGCCCGTCAGACGGCGCGGCACGATCTTGCCGCTCTCGGCCACGAACTGCCCGAGCATGCGGTAATCCTTGTAGTTGATGTCTTCAATTTTCTCGACGCAGAACTTGCAGACTTTCTTGCGCCGGAAAAATTTGCGTCCGCCGCCCTCGCGCGGAGGACCGCCGGGGCCGCGTCCGCCGCCGCCAAAACGCGGACGATCTCCGCCGGGTCTATCTCCACCCGAACGTCCTTCCGACCGCGGCCTCTCGCTCGAAGCCGATTGCTCTGGTGCTTTTGTCTCTTCAGCCATAACTCTCCTGTCGTGTGGGCCGCCCTTGGCGGCCTCTATCTCTTGTCTCTTCCCGTATCTCAAGAGCTTGTCATTCCGAGCCGTCCGCAGCCGCGCTAGCGGCGAGGACGTGTCGAGGAACCTGCTTTTTTGCCGTGGCGAAGAAGAAGCAGATTCCTCGCTACGCTCGGAATGACAAACAAAAACTATGCCGTCGCCGGAGCCTCTGCCGGAGGCGCAACCGCCGCCTCTGGCGCGGGCGCAGCCGGTTGGGCGCTCACCTTCTTGCGCGCGTCGCGGAGCGCCTTGACCTTCGCCAGCCGCTTCTGCTCTTCATCGATGCGCACGGTGAGGAACTTGATGACCGGCTCGGTCACGCGCAGGCGGCGTTCCAGTTCGTGCATTACCACGCCTCCGCCTTCCACTACCATCAGCACGTAGATCCCGTCATGAAAGCGGCGCACCGTGTAGGCGAGACGGCGCTTGCCCATCTTCTCGACCTTCTGCACGACGCCGCCCGAAGGCGGCACGACCGACTGCAGCGTCGAAATCAGCTTGTCCAGATCCTCGTCCGTCATATCCGGCCGGACGATAAACATCAGCTCATAAGTACGATTCATTTTTTCTCCAAATCTTTGGCAGGGGTCAGGGGCTAATGATCAGGGACCAGCAAAACATTCGGGTTCTTACTGACCCCTGACCTCTAACCCCTGATCCCTATCTTCTTTCCGGTTAAAGCGATTCATCGCCGCCGCCGGACCGTCTTTCAAAATCACCTTCACGGCTTCTTCCGCCGTATCGAGAATTCCGTCGACGACTTCCAAGTGCTTCTTCTTCATTGGTGCCAGAAGATATCCCGGCCCGTCGCTGACTTTATGCTCCGGCGCTACGCCAATCCGGATACGCAGAAAATCCTGTGTACCGAGCGCTCCGATAATCGACTCGATGCCGTTATGCCCCGCTGAGCTGCGCCGCGTGTGAATCCGCAGCGTGCCCAACGGAAAATCCAGTTCGTCCTGAATCACGATCAGATCCGACTCCGGCTTCGCTTCGTACTCCCTCACCAATTCCTGCACCGAGACACCGCTCAAGTTCATGAACGTCTCCGGCTTGGCCAGCAGCACCGATTGATCAGCGATGACGGCCCGCGCCGTCAGCGCCCGGCATTGCCGGTTTCTTACCTCCACACCCAGGTTTCCCGCGATGCGATCAATCGCCAGAAATCCCAGGTTATGCGGCGAAAACTGATACTCGATACCGGGATTGCCGAGACCCACGATCAGTTTCACGCCACCATCCCGGTTCGTGTGGGACCGGGTCTCTGACCCGGTCGCCGAGCGAAGCTCGGCCTACCCAGCCACGAGTTACTTCTTCTCCTTCTTCTCGCCCTTCGGTGCACCCTCGGCGCCTTCTTCTTCAGTTTCCTGCTTGCCCTTCTTGATTACTTCAGGCTCAGCCGGAGCTGCCGCCGCATCCGCCGCCACAGCTTCAGGCGTGGCAACCACTTCTTCCTTCACCGAGGTGACGTGCGCTACCGGCTGATTCGCATCGGTCAGGAACTTGAGTTTGTCCGAGTGCGGCAGTTCGGAAACACGCAGCACCATGCCGAAGGTCAGAGCACTCACATCGGCGTCGATGTGGCTCGGAATGTCCGCTGGCAGGCACTCGATTTCGACTTCGCGCAGGATCTGCTCCATGATGCCGCCTTCCTGCTTCACACCTGCGGCTTCGCCCTTGAGCACGATCGGCACGCTGACCGTCAGCACCTTGTCCATGGCGATGCGCTTCAGGTCGATGTGCAATAACCGGCCTTTGATCGGCTCATACTGCCAGTCGACGATCATGGCCTTGGTGCGCTCGCCACCATTGCCTGAGAAGGACAGATCAAAAATCGTGTTGTGCCCGGTGCTGGAGTGCAAAATGCGCAGCACGTGCCGCGGATCGACGGTGACGGAAAGCGAATCCTTGCCCGCTCCGTAGACAACGGCGGGAATCTTCCCTTCCTGCCGCACGCGGCGAGCCATGTTCTTATTGCCCGCTTCCCGCGGTTGCGCTTCGAGTGTGTTCTGTTCGATTACAGTCGCCATAAAAAATTAGATTCCTGTCTAGAAATTCCGATAACTCGGATTTCGTTTCGCTTTTCTTCGCGACCTTAGCGGCCGTTCTCGGCGATCTTCGCGGTTCAAGGCTTTTACCGCAAAGTACGCAAAGAAAATTCGCAAAGACCGCGAAGAACACTCATGTATTGACCTCTTCTACATAAACAACTTACTCACCGACGTCTCTTCGTGATTCGCCTGAATCGCGCGGCCAATCAATCCTGCGATCGAGAGGACAGAAATCTTTCCTCCCTTTTCCATCCGTGCCGCGTCGGCTTCTTCGGTCAACGGGATCGTGTTCGTCACTACCACCGCCTTGATCACCGAATTCTTAATATTCTCGACCGCCGGCCCTGAAAGCACCGCGTGCGACGCGCACGCGTAAACCTGAGTCGCGCCGTTGTCCATCAACGCCTGCGCCGTCTTAACCAGCGTTCCGGCCGTGTCAATCAAATCGTCAATGATCAGGCACGTGCGGCTATTGACATCGCCGATCACGTGCATCACTTCGGCCACATTCATTTCGACGCGGCGCTTGTCGACAATGGCCAGCGCCGCATCGACTTTCTTCGCGAAAAACCGAGCTCGTTCCACGCCGCCCGCATCGGGCGAGACCACTGTCAGGTTCGGCAACGCCAGCTTGCGGAAGTGATCCACCAACACTGGTGATGCGAACAGATGATCGACCGGAATATTAAAAAATCCCTGCAACTGCGGCGTATGTAAATCCACAATCAGCGCCCGGTTTGCGCCCGCCGTGGTCAGCAGATCGGCCACCAGCTTCGAAGAAATCGGGCTGCGCGGCTTATCTTTCCGGTCCTGCCGCGCATACCCAAAATACGGAATGACTGCCGTGATGCGCCGCGCCGAAGCGCGCTTCAGCGCATCGATCATCAGCAGCAACTCCATCAAGTGCTCGTCCACCGGACGACACGTGGGCTGCATCACAAAAACATCGGCGCCGCGCACGTTCTCCTGAATCTGGACGTAACACTCGCCGTCGCGGAAGCGGATCACCTGCGCCTGGCCGCGCTGCATGCCGAGAAAGTGGCAGACTTCATCGGCCAATGGCTCGTTCGCCGTGCCGCTGAAGATCTTGAACTTCTCATCGACGCGCGGGCGTTGCTTTCGCTCCGCCTTCTCGTCCGTCACAGGTGAACTCTTCTTTTCTGCTTTCTCTGCTCTGTCGGTCGGCGTGACTAAAGTAGCCATGGTTGTCTGGGCTCCTGGCCTTCAGTTCTTACCGTTTTCACTTGCAGCACCCGGTGGCCAGCGTTTACTGGCAACTGGGTACTGACCACTGCCAACTGATTTCTGGCTGGGCCGCTAGGATTCGAACCTAGACAAAGTGCTCCAAAGGCACTTGACCTACCATTAGTCGACGGCCCAATGAAAACAATTTTTGATTGTTGATTTTCGATTATTGATTGAACCCCAAACTGGGGCGGTCTTATTGTCATTCAACAATCAAAAATCAACAATCAAAAATTTCGCCGACCACCTTCGCTGCCTGCCGAAGCACGGACCATGTGGCGACGGCCGTCCAAGCGAAGGCGAAGCCAAGCGCCCAGGAGCACAATCCCTACCCCGCCACAACCCGCCGCCAGTATGCTCGTCGTGGCAGCGTTGAGGTTGCCTGCGCCGCCCATCCTTCGTTCCGGAGCTTCGCCACCGCCTTTACAGCTGCAGCCCGCGACGCAAACAACCCATACAGCGTCGAACCGGAACCTGACAACGACGCATACTTCGCGCCCGCGCGCAAAAGCGCGCGCTTCCCTTCACCTAGCTCGGGATACTCAGGAAAAACGACCTGTTCGAAGTCGTTCTTGATCCCAGCCCGGACAAGCGCGAGAAGCGGATTCTCGGCCCGGCCCCCCTTTGCATTTCCAAGAGGAGCACCGGAGTGCAGTTGGCTCAGCCACGCCGACAACCCGCGGCCAAGCTCATTCATTCTATCGGACGCGCCCAAGACCGTCAATTTTAGGTGATTCAACTGATGCGGATCACCAATGCTGTGGGGAGAATTGCTTGTGTGGGGACGGGCGCCCTCGCCCGTCCCTGCCGAGCAAAGCTCGGCAGGGGTTCTGCTCAAGTGCTCCACAACCTCTGGCGGCCGTGCCACTACCTCGCGGGCAGAGCTTGCCCTGAGCTTGCCGAAGGGAGTACCCGCGCCACATAATCTGTCCCACGCCGCAAACGCTTTCGGTGTCGACACGCCCACCTCCGGCGTCAACACCACGCACGCCATCGCAGACAAATCCGGTAACGGATACACCTGTTCCCCCCGACCCACTCCCAACACCGTTCCGCCGATCAGAAACAGCGGCAAATCCGATCCAACTTCCGCTGCAATTCGCAGCCGCTCCTCCGCGGACAATCTCTTTTTCAACGCACGCTCCAACCCCAAGAGCGTCGCTACAGCGTTCGCCGAAGCCCCGCCGAGTCCGCCCTGTACCGGCAACCGCTTCTCAATCTCGATGACCACCCGCGGCTTCACTTCTAGAACCCCCAAAGCTTTCTCGACGATCTGCCAGCAAGTATTCGACTCATCCCTCGGCACACGCGGATCATCGCATCGAATTTCGATCCCTGAACCCCGCTCGACCCCCACGCGAATCACGTCATGCAGCGCAATGGTCTGATACACCGTCAGCAACTCATGAAATCCATCCTCCCGCCCCGCGCCAATGCGCAGCCCGAGATTGATCTTCGCGAACGATCGCACCGTGACAGTCTTGTTCATACGATCTTGGTTATGAGAGATGAGGGATAATTGTAAGGTCTCTGCTATAGGTTTGAGTGGTTTATAATGTGTCCAAGCCTGCCGTAGATCCGGCCTCTCGTAAAATCAGGCTTTTAGTAATCAGGCGCTGTATCCCATGACAGATCAGATCAGAAAAAAGTTGCAGGAAGAAATCAACGCGCTCGAACACGAGCTGATCCACGAGCTTCCCAAAGAAATCAAAAAGGCCGCCGCCCTCGGAGACCTCAGCGAAAACGCCGAGTACCACATGGCGAAACAGCGCCAAGAGTTCGTCAAAGCGCGTGTGCGCCAACTCGGCAAGCGCCTCGCCGACCTGTCCATGGTCAACATGAACAACATTCCCCACGACAAAGTGGGCCTGGGCTCGACGGTCAAAGTTTTCGACAACACGAAGAACGAAGAGATGGAATACAAGCTGGTAACCAGCGAAGAATCCGACGTTGCGGCGGGAAAAATCTCTACCACTTCGCCCATTGGCCGCGCGCTCCTGAATAAGAAAGTCGGGGACGAAGTAATCGTTGTCTCCCCCAACGGCAAGCGCGAATTGGAAATTCTCGGCCTGACCACGATCCACGACCAAGCGGAGGCCGACGAACCGAAAGAGGCGAAGGCCTGATGGCCACCAGCTGGACAATCGCTGGGTGCCCCATTTCTCGCGTCTTTTGCGAGAAGTGGGGATTTCGATTTTCGGGTCGATCGCCGCGTTCGATCACGAGCCGGAGAGCTTACCCGGGGAACCTGCAATGAGCGCCTCCTGGACCTCCGCCTTCGGCCGCGCCTGCGGAGTTCTGCTCGACACCATCGTCCGCTGGCTGGCGCTCTCGCGCATCAACCCCAACGTCCTGACGTTCATGGGACTCGTCGTGAACACCTGGGCCGCGATCTTATTTGGCTCGGCCAACGCCGACAACCAGAAGCGCATGTTCATCTACGCCGGGCTGGTCATCATCTTCTCCGGCTTCTTCGATCTCGTCGACGGACAAGTCGCCCGCGCCACTAACCGCGTCACCCGTTTCGGAGCCTTCTTCGATTCCGTCGTCGATCGCTATTCGGATGCGTCGCAGTTTCTTGGCCTGCTGGTCTTCTACGCCCGCGGCGGACGCTTCTTCTACGTCGTCCTCACCGCCTTCGTCATGATCAGCGCCATCATGGTCAGCTATACCCGCGCCCGCGCCGAAAGCCTGATCGGTTCATGCCGCGTCGGATTCATGGAGCGCCCCGAACGCCTCGTCCTCGTCATCCTCGGAGCGCTCTTCAACCGCATGGCGCCGGTGCTCTGGGTCATCGCCGTCCTCAGCACGATCACCGTCATCCACCGCATGCGCTACACTTGGACGAGAACGCAAGACCCGCCGGTAGCCCTAACCCCCGGCCAAGCTGCCTAGCAGATATCAGATCATTTTTTTTTTGCACGTTCCGCCTAAAATCTTCTCGTGCTTGCACTTACCAATTTTCGATATGAATCGATCCCGGCAAAATCTTGAGCGCCAAGGAGTTGCCCGCAAAATATTGCGGAATAGGAAGTTTCTCGCGTTGGCACGTTGGCACGCTGCGCGGCCTGTCGACTACTTGCACGTGGCGATTGTGAGCGAGTGCACCTGTGGAAGGCGAGGTTAGACGTCACAAGGTGGCAAATAAAGTTGAGGAAAAATTTGTTCGAATTAGACACTGCGCCAGTTTGGGACGAACCTATTACTTTTCGGGGCGGAATAGGAAGCGGAGAACTCCCGCGGTCGAGGGATCCGCACTACTACTGGCTTGTCTAGGCGTTGGCGGAGAACCTGAAGTCGAATTCACGCTGCACACCGCGACTGAAGTTGTTGTGGAAGATCTTGCGCTGCCCTCGTCTAAAGGGGGAGATAGTGCCGCCGTCGAGGGCAAGCACCTCACGCTGCAATCCCTCTCGAAGGGATAGTAGCAGCCGTTCCTTTACAGGCTCTAGTCGGAGATACTTCCCGCCGATCCTGACAACAATTACCGACTCAGATGCGAGTAGCGGCGCTACGCCACGCCATGCGTCGGCTAAGAAACTCCAATAATACTCGGTGCTAGTGTGACGGTCGTCAAACCGAGATGCTGTGGGCACTGCTGGGCCGCCAAGGAACCACAGCCTCAGCCATTGGTCCTCGTGGTAACTTGTTACATCTAGGTAAGGCGGCGACGTGATGATTGTCGACACTCGCCCTGCCAGCCCCGGGAATGCGCAATACGCAAGACGTGCGTCCCTCTCCGCGACTCGGCCTCGCACCCCGGGAGAAGGATCTCTTAATCGAAATTCAGCCATGCGGCGCAGGATCTCAAAAACGTCACGCCTGGGTGGCGTACACCTGTGTCGCTGCCACCAACGCACCGAGTACTGTGGTTTAGTGCTAATAGTGCGCGGCATGCGATTACTGAAATAGTTCGGGCTTCTGTGAGATTCTCCATGCAGCGACCACAAAACGAGAGCCGCAATGAAGCATTCCGTCGAGCTTTTTCTCCACCGGAGCCTCTGCCTAAGAAACTGCAACTGCCGCAGCGTCGAAGGGGCGTAGCAACACTTAAAGAATTCCTCCGCTTCGCTCTCTGCCTCAAAATCCTTTGACTGGTGATCGAGCATCTCCAATCGGCGCAGAGCCTGAGCCAACGTGGGGGCATTCAGTTTCGAATTCGAGATGCAAACTGCAACCGGATTTGTATCGGTTCCGGCCGCTCGATAACCGTTGAGGGCCGCCTCGAACGGCGTTGTTCCACGGCCAGCGAAGGGGTCAAAAATTGCCCCGGACGGCTGCAGGTTTTGCAGGTGCGTGCGTACAAACGTCTCCGGAAACATGGCGAAATAGGGGCATATCGAATGTAATCTATGCCGCATTGCCGATATTCTCTTTCCGCAGGTATTGAATGGCGTTTACAACCCAGTCGCGAACGTCGCGCAGTTGTTTCCGACCTTCAATTCGAGCATTCGCATGAAGAGAGCGGGCAAGACCACAAGAGTAGTAATGTGCAACGCGAAAACGATCCAGCACTACTCCGAACCTCTTTGTGAGGCTCCATCGCTCCCACGAATAGGCTTCCTCGATTGATTTGTATCCGCCCTGGGTAATGGATTCGCGAAGGTCAAACGGCACAATGGTGGCTGACAGGAGCGGACTGTGTGGCCAATTCACCCAATAATACTCGTGGAAGTCGTCGTAGTCGACGGGAGGAGTTTTCTCAGACTGCCAGGTCTTGCCTGTCGCGCACTGACCAAGCAGGTACATTTGTCCCGGGAGTCGATCCGGGCATTCCCGCCACGCGATCACATCGACACCGGCATCTTTAGGTCGTATCGACGCGCCGACGTCCCAGCCGACCTTTGGCCTGCCCTCCCCCATCAGTTCACCAATCGACTGCAGCTTCTCGTAAAAGGGTTTCGAATCTAGCCTGGGGAATCCAAAGCTCACGCTCGAGCCTTCAATGAAGCCCGCCGCAGCGATGGTCCCGCAAATCTGGAAAAGATCTTCAAACTGGTCGTAGGCAGGAAATACGTCCCGGACGTCTTCTTCTTTGAATCGCTTCAGAAAACTAATCAGTAAGGAAAGCAGGTACGCGAGGCACACAAATCTCGGGGTGCCGTTCCGTAGTCTTAAGACGCTGTTCCTTCGAAGGACCTCAAAAGGGTAACCTCTTCTTCCCCATGACGCGCGCGTGTCCAGTTCATCAAAGACCTCTTGGACAAGAATCTCCATTTCCTCGTCCTTCTGCTCCTGATCTCCGTCGTATGCCGCGAGGTCGTCCTCAGCACCACCAAGCAGGCCTTCCAGGTCAGCCTCACTGCTGCTGCCATTCGGACGAGTCAAGGCCAACAATTCGAGCCACTCGGCGAGTTCGATTGCGCCAGCGGACGTTGGTGGCGGCTGTACACGCATCTTCAGCGCTTCGCTTTTCTGACCTTGCGTTCTTCTACCTTGGATTGAACAAGGGCGTGGATGGCCATCGCGGAGTTTTGCAACGTTTGAGCTGTTTGAAGTATCGTCGTGTCCTCACCATCAAAATCGGAAGCTAGCTTCAGAGCCTCGTCACAATTGACGCGCGCTAAGACTAACGCGTTGACGAATCTCTTAGAACGAGGCTCCACCTCCTCGAAAGCTTGTTCGAGGTCGTTCGTGGTCTCCAGAACGTTCGTTGCGCCGCTGTCGGAGAGCACCCGATTTAAACGCCCGAGATCGGGGTTTTGTTTCCTGATCAATGGAGGGATCTGCTCCGAGCGGCTCCCGTAGAGCCATCTCATGTAACGTTCGAGGTTTGGTGCATTCCTGCTGTGAACCGGATTCAGACCCCAGTCAGTTTCGGGCGAACGATCAGTTAGGCCGAGATACTGTTGCGCCCCGCTCTGAGAAACGCCGGTATAGAGGTGAGAAAAAGCAAAGCGGGTTCGATACGCATCTTCGATCTTGAAGCCCGCTTTCTTTGCCTGTTCAAGTACTCGCAGTCCGTTCAGTTGGCGTGCCACGGTGTTGTGAGTGTCTCCGAACGTCCTAGCAATCTCTCGCAGTGACCCGCCTCGCTCGACCCATCGCATGCTGTACTTCGCCTTAGATAAAGCATCCCATTTGTGCGGCCCATTGATGTGCTTGAACCCGATATAGGCGCGAGCCGCGTCCTCGGATGCCACGATCTTTACCGGCAGTTTGTCTAGCGACCCCAGTTGCTCTTTCCCTATAGTTGGCAACGTTATTTCGAGTTCCGCCGCCAATTTTGGATTTCTAAAGAGGCGAACCGCCGCCAGACGTCGATTGCCCTCAAGGACCCTAAATTTACCGTCCTTATCCTTTATGACCACCATGTCGTCAAAAGGCAGGTATCCGTTCTGTGCAATCGATCTCAACAACTCATCAATATCCGCTGCCTGCGAAAGGGTCCCGATCATGTCGGTCTCGTTCTTCGGCTGTGCCCCTACTTCATCTGTGAGACGGGGATTGGTGTAGTCGAAAACTAGATCGTCTGGACTCTTCTCGCCTGGCTCGACGACTGTAGTTGGTTGTGGCATGGGAAAACCAATTGTAAGCGAACGTTCGAATTTTTCTCCGGCCGCGGCTAATCGCTCCGGCCCGAATTATAACTTTTCCCGACCGCGAGGCTTGTATTTCCAGGTGGGAGGGGTACCCAACCCACTGAAATGAGGGATTGAGCCGTCATCGTCGAGAGTGAGAACTAAGAGACTGAGGACTGTCTGCTATCCTATCCGGTCGCATTGGCGATTCTAAGGACAGCTTCTTGCCCACTGATCCTGTACTCGTCGTTCACGGCGGCGCCTAGGCCATGCCCGATGACATGGTCGACGCCCACATCCACGGCGTGACCAACGCGTTGGCTGCGGGATGGCGCGTGCTCGATCGGGATGGCACCGCGCTTGATGCCGTCGAAGGGGGCCGCGAAATTTTAGTGTCTAAAAATATATAAGGGTCCGACGAGCAAGCGCTCATCGGACCCATAAACGAATCACGACTCTCTAAAACGAATTCGCGACGGAGTAGATGAAGGTTGCGAATGTTCCGGGAACGGTAGCGGGAGCCGTTAAGGTGCTGCCCGCGCTCGTCACGGTTTTATTGGTCTGTGTGAAGACAAAGCCTGTCATGTGTGGAGGATTGGCCGCAAGACAGAAGTTGTTGACCTGCGATGTGCACACGCCGCCGCCGACCGATGCCGAGAACGAAGGTTGCTCAATCAGTCCGCCGGTATCTTCGGTCACGTTTACCGGGAACGTGGGATAGGTGCCATCCTGCCACGAATTGCTTCCGCTGAATGGCATGAAGTCCCAACTGTTGGTGATTTGTGTTGTGCTGGAGGGCGATTGACAGGTGCTGGGATTGCTCGGAGCAGTCTTGTAGACGTGAAATGCCTTGTTATAGGTTCCGAAGTTTCCATCGGTCCGCCAGTAAAGGTTATTCGTGAACGACTGGAATTGGTTGTAATTGGCACTCGCGCCAGCCGAGCAGGAATAAGCACAACCCTCCTGGACATAAAATCCGAGAGTGTTGGTCAGGTTGGATTGATCGTTCAGGTCAAAGTAGAAGATGTTGCTGTTGATGTTTTGTAATGCAGTCGGATTCGTCGGGCATTGGCTGACTGTCATTACCTGGGGCCAAGGCTGTCCCTCTGCGAACATGGACAGGCGCCCATAAGCAAATATGTTGCTCTTGAACGTGTTAGGCAGCCAGCCGGAGATCTGAGCTGGGCCCGCGGTTAAGGCCACCGAGTTTCCCGAAGTGTTATAGACCACGTTGTACTCCACCAGCACGTCCGCGGACTGACTGTCGAGATAGATGCCGTCTCCGCCATACCCGCTTCCATGGACCGGCGAACTTCCGAAGGGATTGTCGATGATGGAAGAGTCGGTATCGTCGTGAACCAGGTTGTTGGAAATGACATTCCCCGTTCCACTCCCGCCCGAGCCGCCAATGTTGTAGTAGAGTTCTCCACCATCGGCTGTGATGCCCTGGTTAATGTTGCGCACGTGGTTGAGCGATGTCGTAATGCCAATGCCGTTCACGCCTACCGGAGTGCAGCTTAAATGGCAAATGGAAATGCCAGCGTGGTAACCGTCGTTAACGTCGTTACTGCTAAACGTGTTGTTAAAGCCATTGCCTTCGGCAATGCCTTCGCCGTCGGGAAAGACACGGGAGAATCCTTGAATGAAGTTGTTGGTTGCCTTTACGAACTGCACCACGTTCGACGAGTTGTCTGATCCGTTGATGGAGTGGCCGATGTGAATCCCGTCGTCTCCAATGTCATAGAACGAGGAATTCTCGATCAGCACGCAGGGCTTGGTTGCGCTGCAGGATACGGTAGACGGCGCATTCGCCACTCGAAGTCCGGTTGCTGAAGTGTGCTTCACGGTGATTCCGTTGAAGGTGACGAACTGGCAGCTTTCGCAATCGATGGCCTGGGGCACGGCTGAATCCCCATTGTCGTCGTTGTTGAAGCCGCCACCCACGCCGGTGGTAAAGTTCGTCGCCGTCGGCGTGTGGTTGTCGATCTCGAAGACGATGCCGTTGAAGGTGACGTAACTCAAGCCGTTCGCGGAGAGCAGGCTGCCTCCCACCGGGTCGCTCGTCGAAGAGGGGAAGCTCACGCCGAGTTGCGGGATCGTGATCAGATCTTTGGCAAGGTTTTCTCCGTTGTTGGCGACGTAGTAGAGAGTCCATCCGGGCGTGGTGCTCTTGTCCAAATACCAGATTCCAGTCTGCCCAATAGCTTGTGCCGCGAAAAACGCTGTACGGGCGTTTTCTATGAGGTAGCGATGCCCCACTGTGGATCCGAAGAAATTGTAGAGCTTGATTTGATGTTGGTTGTTAGCGTCCGCTTTCGTGGCAGAGGTCAAGTAGATGACGTTGAAGTTCGCCCTTGTGTCGATGCACGCAATCCTCATATCGTCGACCGTCCATGCATCGAAGAGCATGAGTCCAATGTCACCCTCGGGGAATTGCGATCCAGTGGTGGGAGTGCAGGGCCCGGCGGGATTGCCGTTCGGTCCGCCAAACCCAGGCCCCGTTCCGCCTCCGACGAAGGTTCCATTCAGATTGGTGGTGTAGCTCGATCCGCTGACAAGCTGGGTGACGGCGGTGTCATTGGGATCGTATTGAAAGCGATCGATGCATTTTGATTCGCTCGTATTGTTCTCATTGATGACATAGGGACAGCCCGAACCGGAAGTGGAACTGGGAGATATCGTTGCAGCCACCCGGAGAAAGGTTCCGAAGTTGCAATCGGCCAGCGTTGGGTTCGGCGTGCCCGCTGCCGCCGGCCAGTTGGAGGTCGAGCAGGTATTGAGTGCGCTCATGTAATAGCCCACACTCGAACTCGAATTGGACTCGGCTCGCGCCCTTAATCTCCGCTGCGCTTCGGAGGAGCCGGACGGTGTATAGAACAAATACTCAAACGATGTGGGATTCGTGTTGAACTGAAATGAGTAGAGGTTGCCACTGTTGTGCAACGTCCCCAGGCTCGAAGTCAGAGGGATTCCGCCGCTGACGATCGGTGTTCCAGTTCCAGCCCAGGCCCGCCAGGTAATAACTGCGCCTGAGGAACCAGAATCTGAGGATGTGAAATTCAGAGTCCCGGGATTGGTCGGGCTTTGGGGCAAATAGTAAATCCCTCCTCCGACGTTGACGGTGGAACCGGGGTGTCCCTGCACTAAAAGCTGGGCTTTAGCCAGAGATGCGCATGGATTGGTAGATGTGCCACAGCCAGTCGCGTCCGAGCCGCTGGTGGACACATACACGGTCTTGGCTTGCGCGCCACTGAGCGACACCATGCCAATGAGAAAAAGAAACAGGACTGCCACTGCGCGGACTGCATAAGTTTTGCTCGAGCTGACGGTCTGGGGAAATTGGTGTGAGAATACGTTCGTCATATTCGTCTCTTCCTCGATTGCCCATTTGGGCCAATTTTGTTGGTGGGTTTTTTACTTGTCGGTGACTAAGACGAGAGGGTGCCATTCCGGAAGGTTCCCCGACTGGCAAGCAACGAAGTCCGCCCCGAGCACGATGCCTTCCCCGTCACGGCGCCGCGCTCGGCCAACATTGCAGACCAAAAGTTTACTACGCGGAATATGTGTGTGGAGTCAAAAACCAGTTAGTCGAACGACACACTAGGCCCTTCTCATTTTGATACCAGGACGTTGAAGTGATCGTTGGCCGCCCGCGGCGGATGATTCTTCTACGTCGTCCTCACCGCCTTCGTGATGATCAGCGCCATCATGGTCCGCTACACTCGCGCCGCGCCGAATCGTTCATCGGCTCCTGCTGTGTTAGATTTATGGAGCGCCCCGAACGCCTTGTCCTTGTCATCATCGGAGCGCTGTTCAACCGTATGGCGCCGGTGTTGTGGGTGATCGCCGTCCTCAGCACGTGATCACCGTCATCCATCGCATGCGCTACACCTGGACCCGAACGCAAGATACGCCGTGGCGTTGACGCCTGGGCAGGCAGCGTAAGTGGCAATTCCCAAATCGATACAGCATACAAAATTATTCGTCTCTAATCGATGATTCGAGACGCCAGCCCGTCTAGAATGCCTTCTGCAGACAGCGTTTAGAGGTGTTGCCAGTGGGTACTGGACGCCGCCTGCGAAGCGGTCGAGTGGCTCATCAGCCATTACGGTTCGACTCCGTCGCCCTCTGTAGTCACTCGACAAACTGAAATCCGCTTGACTTCGTCGCTTCCGGAGTTATCCTAAAGATGCTTCGCAGGCGGCGTTCCAGTTATTCACGAAAAAAGGCCCCGGCTGATAACCGGGGCTTTCGTGTTTCCCGAGGCTGACAACCGGGAAGGGCACGATTTTCAGTCGTGCCGAAGATCTTCCAAAATAACAACCCGGCGATTCCGAACGAAGTGAGGAATCCGCTGTTCGCCAGCATCTTCTCAGCCCCGACCTTGTCATCTTGTACGAAGTAAGCGCTACGCCCGGATGAGAATGCAAGACCCGCCCGTAGCGTTAACCCGGGCCGAGCCGACCTAGGTCCGTACGAGTGCGAACTATCCGAAAAGAGTCCGACCAGCTAATAGATGTCGTGCCTTGCTGTTGTGTTATAAATCACTTCGCACTTGCACTCGACGGCTACAAATAGCTGCCAGCTCTCGAGGAGCTCTCCGTGACGCTCGCAGCAGACAAATCGCAGGAAAGCACACCAGCCAGACAACAAGAAGCACATGCCTATCTACGCCACAACATGCAGATTTGGGTACAGTGGTTTTCTTTTTTCGTAACGGTGAACTACGTCGCTTTGGGGTGGTTTGCTTCTGACATAACTCACCATAAGATTGAAGATAGGGGACCGCTCATTGTCGTGGCTATCTTCTTCTCCTTTCAATGCGTGCTTGGAATTTGGGTATCCCGCCGCTTGCGAACATGGTTCATAGAGACCGGCAAGCAGGGCGATACTGCATCTGGGAATGACGAAATAAACCCTATCAGAAGCGGAAATCCGTCCGCGAGTTTTTACGCCTTCGCTGTTTTGCTTGGTTGCTTTGCTCTTAGCTCTATTGTTCTTATATGGGCAGTCCTAAGCTACTTGGGAGTCACTCACGCACCGCCCGCCCCTTCTGCTGGTCTTTTCGACTCCGGCCTTTTGGACTAGGTGAAGAAGCATTTCTGTCGCATGATAGGAGAAAGACGATGGTTTCGGAAGCTATGTCCAGTCTGCTTCTAAGGGAGTACGAAGAACTGAACAATTGGAACATTTTCTTCCTTTTATGTCCTCCCGCCGCAAGTTTCTAAGCGAGGCCGCTCTGGCTGTAGGTGCGCTCGCATCGCCAGGCCCTGAAGTAGCGGCGTCTGAGACTCGAGGAGCTTGCTCCGCCACAGCAAGACTCAGCCTCTGCGGGCGGTGGGGATTTCGGATCGACCCTGAAAATACCGGAACGAAAGATCGTTGGTATACGGCAGACCATCCTGCAGCCCAGTGGAGTGAAGTCACAGTGCCGCACACCTGGCAGATCGATCCTGTCTATTCGGAATTCAGAGGCATCGCCTGGTATCGCTGCGCGTTCGACGCCCTTGCGGATTGGCAAGGTTCGGCAATGCGCCTGGAGTTCGAAGCCGTGTTTCATTCGGCGACCGTGTGGGTCAACGGCCAGTTGGCAGGTGAGCATCCGCGCAAAGGCTATACGGCATTTTCGTTCGATATCACGCCAATGCATCGCTGGGATCAACCCAACGTGATCGCTGTGCGGGTAGATAACGGTTTCAACGATCACATGCTGCCTCGCGGCCGTTCCAGCGATTGGGCTCACGACGGCGGTATTTTTCGGCCTGTTCATCTCTTAATCGCGCCAAAAACATTTGTCGAGCGCGTTGATGTGGAAGCGGTGCCCGACCTCAGCACTGGAGTGGCTGCTGTGGTAATCGAGGCGCACTGCACGAATGCCGGCGCAAAATCATGGACCGGCACAGCTACATACCGCATCTTCGATGGCGACGCGGGCCTGATCGTCCACTCGGGAAATGCTGGCAGCAACCTCACGATCAAGCCCGGCACAACTCAAACCGTAACCTTCCGCGCATCGCTGTCGGACGCCAAGTTGTGGCATTTCGATGCTCCGCAGCTGTATCGGGTCGAGGTCCAGATCACCGACGGTCACGAAGACCACCGCTTTGAAACGACCTTCGGCGTATGTGCATTCGATATCAAAGACGGCAAGTTTCACCTGAACGGAGAGCCGGTACGACTCATGGGAGTCGAGCGCATGGCGGGCAGCAATCCCGCGTTCGGCATGGCCGAACCCACGGATTGGATCGAGCATGATCACCGCGACCTGAAAAATCTGAACTGCGTGTTCACCCGCGTCCATTGGCCCCAGGATCAGCGTGTGCTGGATTACTGCGACCGCTACGGCATCCTGATGCAACTGGAGGTCCCCGCCTGGGGATACGACACATTCAAGGACATGGGGGCACAACCTGACTCCGACATCATGGAAAACGGCTTGGAACAATTGCGCGAGATGATTCAACGCGACCGCAACCATCCCTGCGTCGTGGCGTGGGGACTTTGCAACGAAATCTACGGTCAGAATCCTCCTGCATATCAGTTTGCCAAACGGCTGCTGGAAGAAGCCAAGCGCCTTGATCCGCGCCGTCTTTGTTCTTATGCCTCGAACTCCTTGGACAAGAATCCCGAGCGCGATGTGGCCGGATTGATGGATTTCATCGAGGCCAACGAATATTTCGGTACCTGGGCGCCCGGCGACGCCCATGATCTCGACAAACACCTCGATACCCTTCACGCGACATTTCCCGAGAAACCCATCGTGATTTCCGAGTACGGATATTGCGCCTGCACGCCGGACCGTCCGGAAGGCGACGCACATCGTATCGAAATTCTTCGGACGCACGACGAGGTTTTCCGTGCGAAGGACTTCATCAGCGGAGCGATTTTCTTCTGTTACAACGACTATCGCACTCACGTCGGCGACCGTGGCGCGGGAGTTTTGCTGCAACGGGTCCACGGGGTAGTGGATGTTTACAGCACGCAAAAGCCGTCGTACGCAATCCTGCGTGAGGAAGCGAGTCCAATCGAATCGCTTACGATCACAAACCAGCTAAACGCGTTTCATTTGCTCGTGAAGACGCGTGCCACTCTGCCCAGCTATACACTTCGAGGCTACAAACTTCGCGGAGTGTTTTATGGACAAGGGGAAATTCCTGTTGCGCTGCAGGAAGTATCGCTGCCTGAACTTATGCCGGGAAAGACAACCGAAACGAATTTGATATTCGCTCAGGCCGAAGTGCCACGCCGTGTGCACTTCGAGGTAGTGCGTCCTAATTCGTTCCCGGCATACTTGTTGGAGTGGAAGCCATAGTCGGGTTGCTTCCAAATAAACGCTGGCAGTTCCATACCGCAGATCACCAGCGTACCTGCTAGACTATCCGGTCACACCCTGATTTCTGCAGATTCTGGAATAACTCTTTGCCCACTGATCCCGTTCTGGTCATTCACGGCGGCGCTTGGGCTATGCCCGATGACATGGTCGACGCTCACATTCGTGGCGTGACCAACGCGCTGGCCGCAGGATGGCACGTGCTTGAGCGCGGCGGCTCGGCGCTCGACGCCGTCGAGGAGGCAGTCGTCATCATGGAAGACGACGAGACCTTCGACGCCGGGCGCGGCAGCTTTCTCAATCGTGATGGAAAAGTCCAGCTCGACGCCCTCATCATGGATGGCGCTACGCTTCGCGCCGGGGGTGTGGGATGCGTTGAGCATCTGCGCAATCCGGTACGCGCCGCGCGCAAGATTCTGAGCGAGAGCCCGCATGTCTATTTCGTCGGCGAAGGCGCGGAGAAGTTCGCTGCCGAGCACGGCGTTCCGCTTTGCGAGAACGAAGACCTGATCATCCCGCGCGAAGTCGAGCGGCTGCGCCAATATCAGGTGGACGCCGCGAAGCGCGGACCAGCAAAGGATGGCAACGATCTCTTCTCATCCAACCCAATCGCGCCCACCGCGCATGATCCGACTATTTCCCACGACACCGTCGGCGCGGTCGCGCTCGACCGCGACGGCAACATCGCCGCCTCCACTTCCACCGGAGGCACTCTGAACAAGGCTCCAGGACGCCTCGGCGATTCGTCGCTGATCGGCTGCGGCTGCTACGCCGACAATCTGAGCGCCGCGGCTTCGACTACCGGATGGGGCGAGCCCATCATGAAACTCGTGCTGGCGAAGTGGACCGCCGACCGCATCGCCGCGGGCAATCTGCCCGAGTGGTCCGCGCTCGAAGCAATCAACTATCTGCAACAGCGCGTCAACGGGCATGGCGGCATCATCGTGCTCAACCGCGAGGGCCATATCGGCATCGCCCACAACACTCCGCGCATGGCCTTCGCGTATAAGACGGTGAAGAAGCAGGAAGTAGGCGTAGAACGTACCAGCCAACCCTGATCATCAAGGCCTTACTGTCTTTCTTCTTAGCGCTCTTTGCGATCCTTAGCGTGCTTTGCGGTTCATTTTTACCGCAAAGTCCGCGGAGAAAGGCCGCAAAGATCGCAAAGAGAACCACGGACTCATTCAAAAGGTCATCCACTTACTTTCCTCTTGACACTCCGCCTCTCCCGCACCAATATTGAAACGTTTCAATGGCGGGGTTCTTATACCTGCCGCATTTGCTGCAAGTCCACCTCGTCGTAATTCTTCAACTGTGCGGGACAAGTTTTATCTCCCGTATGCCCAGGAGGATCGAATGCCCACGACCTTTCGCCCTCTCTCAACTTGCATCGCAATACTTGGCTGTTTGCTGACTGCATCTGCTCACTGTGTCACCGGCTACGTCCGCGTGAATCTGATCGGGTATGAATCCGGTCTCTCGGCGCGCGCCTATCTGATGACGACGAGCGCGGTCAGCGGCGTCAGCTTCACCGTGAAGAATTCCGGCGGAACCACGGTTGCCTCTGGCACTGTTGGATCGAAGTTGGGTGCGTGGGGTAGCTACAGCGTGTATCCCATTGATTTCACCCTGAGTACTGCCGACACTTACACGGTTTCTGTGGGCGGGCCTGTATCGGCGACATCGCCAAAATTCCGCGTCGATACGGCTGCGAATCTGTACACGTCAGCCCTCAGCAACTCGCTTTCGTTTTATGAGAACGAGCGCGATGGTAAGAATTTCATCGCCTCTCCGCTGCGCACTGCCGCCGGCCATCTGAACGATGCGAGCGCGACGGTTTACAAGACGCCGAAGTTCGACAGCAACGACAACATTATCGGCAGCCTCAGCTCGACTGGGACGGCCATCAACGCGGAAGGCGGCTGGTGGGATGCGGGCGATTATCTAAAATTCGTGCAGACGCACAGCTACACGGTTGCGCTCATGCTGATCGGTGTGCGTGATTTTCCCAGCCAGATGGGAAGCCTTTCCACCACGTCGAACTTCACCAACGAGGCGCTGTTCGGCCTGAACTGGCTGCAGCAGATGTGGAACGACTCGACCAAGACGCTTTATTACCAGGTTGGCATCGGCACAGATTTTGCGAGCTTCAGCTATCAGAGCGATCACGACATCTGGCGGCTGCCACAGGCCGACGACACCTTCGGCGGCAGCGACCCAACCTATCAATACATTCGCCATCGGCCAGTTTTTGTCGCCGGAGCTGCGGGAGCAAAGATCAGCCCCAATCTCGCTGGACGCCTGGCCGCCGACTTCGCGGAATGCTTTCAGGTCTTCGACGCCACCAATCCTACGCTGGCAAACCAGTGCTTGTTCGCAGCCGAGCACATCTTTGATTTAGCCAACACGTCGCCGAGCGGGAACTTGCTTACCGCTGCTCCGTTCGATTTCTATCCGGAAACCGAGTGGCGCGACGATCTAGAACTCGGCGCGACAGAGCTGTATTTCGCGGTGCAGCGCGGCAACTTGCCTGCGGGACTTCCGCATACCGATCCCCTGTTTTATTTGAAGGCGGCCGCTAACTGGGCGCATGCCTACATCACAGGGCCGAATGATCAGACTGACACGCTCAATCTTTATGACGTGAGCGGGCTGGCGCACTTCGAGCTTTACCGCGCGATCGCGCTGGCGGGGAATCCGAGCGGGCTTGCGGTCACGCAAACCAACCTGCTTAGCGACCTACAGAATCAGATGACGGCGCAAATCGCGCAGGCGGCCGATCCCTTCGGTTTTGGTTGGCAGTGGAGCGCAGGAGACTCGGCATCTCACGGCGCTGGCTTGTCGGTGATGGCAAAGGAGTACTACTACCTCACCAACAACAGCATCTACGCGACCGATTCGCGGCGCTGGCTGGCCAATATTTCGGGCGCTAACGCGTGGGGCGTATCGTTCACCATCGGCGACGGCAGCGTGTTCCCGGATTGTCCGCAGCATCAGGTGGCGAATCTTGTCGGCTCGCTGAACGGCGGGTCGCCGGTGCTCGCAGGCGCTGTAGTCGAAGGACCGAATAGCGCTGCGTCCTCGGGATCGCTTGATGGAATGCTGGCTTGCCCGACCGGCGGAGGCGATGCCTACAAGAAGTTCAACGGCAATGGCGCTGTATACAAGGACAACGTGCAGTCGTTCACCACCGATGAGCCGGCAATCGATCTCTCAGCGTCGTCGTTTCTGATGTATGCGTGGAGGATTGCAGGAGCGCCCAACGGAACGCCGTAACTTAACATGTGCCTAAACTAGTGGCGCGGGCACTCCCTTCGACAAACTCAGGACAGGCTGTGCTAGCGGGCGCATCATCAAAGGGCGGAAAAGCGTGTTTGCCCTACACTTCTCTACCGCCAACTCTGGTTTAAACGAAAGTGATCTCCCCATATCTGCCTCAGCAGTGCCATCATGGTACTGACACCGCTGCGTATTAATTCTTTGGCAGATAGAGGGCCCATGTCCCGGAGGTGGACATCAGTTTTAATTCTAGGTTGTGCTGGTGCTGTTTCTGGCATTCTGACACTTCATCCGCCTATACCCAGAGACTTTCTTCCGGAGAGCGGCGTCTACGTCGGCGCAGTATTCGGGGTCATCCTCTCTATCTGCCTCTGGGTGTTTCACAGTCCGCGGTCGATCGGACGATCTCTAGCCGTCGTGATGTCGTCCACAATTGCCTACATCGCCGCGATGTTCTCGACGGTCTGGGCAGACATGTGGATTCCTCCTCTTTTCAATTCCACCAGAAGTGGCGATCCACCAAGCTACGTGATGTTCGTCGGAGGCGTGGTCGGGGCTTTGATTATCTCGGCTACCGTTCTCCTGTTATACCGCGACGAGGGCACAAAGTTGGGCAAAGGGATCCTCATCTGCACGCTTGGAGGCGGCGGCCTTGGCGTCCTCGGATATTCACTTGGCTTTCTGTTTGCGAGTCAGGACCCAATCCGGCACGGGGACATGCCCGGGATGATCCCGCTCTGCGTACTGTGGCAAGCGGGCATGGGATGTTTGCTGGAAGTCGTTCTGCCCGAGCCCATCAGGGGTGGCGCAACAGAGGGCTTCCGTGAAGTCTCGATCCTGCGCAGTTCGGAGCCCGCATCGCTCGAAAAACCTGCATGGAAGGTTCCTCTCTGGGGAAAGCTTTTTGTCAGCTTCCTTTTCCTTTCTCTCGTGTCGTTCGTCGCGAGGGCCACATGGGTCAAATATGAGTTCCGCCGCCAAAGAGACGAGTTCGCCCGGTATCAGATGTCACGGCCGTCACTGCAGGACTTACCGCAGATCGAGCCGATGATAGGCGAGAACGCAGTTCTTCTCCATTCCATCGCCGGGCGGACCGCACAGCTCATTGGTCCTCTTAGCAACAAAGCCACAGCCAGCAAGCCAGCATTCGTGACTTTCGACGCTGGCTACATGCACCTTCCAGACGAGAGCTGCGAGGCTAATCCTCCAGAAGTAGATGTCAGGATTTCCCAATGGCCAAACTCCGCATGGTCCTCTTACGAAATGGAAGGCATTCACTACGGATTCGGCGCCGGCTACTTCAACCATGCGAAGACAACTCAGAAGTTCGGCAACGCAATCAAGGTGGACGCCAACCAGAAAGAACCCGGGAAAGGAAAGTTCTATTGGACGAGCGGTCCGGTGCTCATCGAAATCAACAGTAACGTGTCCGATCCCGATGAGTTCATTCGCGAGTACCTGAAGCGGTATCCTAGCTCGCTATAGAAGCCGTTTAGGCAGTTACAACCATCCCTTTGTTCTCGCAATCCTTGCGGCTTCTACGCGGTTGCTCGCACCCAGTTTGCTAATGGCTTCTGAAAGATAATTCCGCACGGTGCCGTCGGAGAGGCCGAGTTCGCTGGCGATGTCGCCGCTGGCCATGCCTTCTCCGGCGAGGCGGAGCACCTGGCGCTCGCGGTCGGTCAGCGGGTCCAACTCACCCCAGGCTTCCGTTGCGAGTTCCGGATGGATCACGCGCAACCCCTGCTGCACACGCCGTACAGCGTCGGCCAACTCTTCGGCACGCATGTCTTTCAGCAAATATCCCGAGGCTCCGGCTTCGAGCGCACGGCGCAGATAGCCGGTGCGGGCGAATGTTGTAACGATAACTACGCGGGTCCCGGTGCGGCGGCGCTTTAATTCCGCCGCCACGTCGAGACCGCTCATATGCGGCATTTCAATGTCGGTGATGAAAACGTCGGGCTTGTGCGCGAGCACGGCGTCGAGAGCTTCCTTGCCGTTGCGTGCTTGCGCGACGACTGCGATATCGCCTTCCATTTCAAGCAGGGCCGCCAGCGCGCCCAGCACCATGCCCTGATCTTCGGCGAGCACGACGCGGATCGACTTGCGATTTTCCTTCGCGCTTTCTCGTGCGCTCTCTTTTGCCGAGGGATTCAATGGTTGACACTCTCGTCTTTTCGCAATGTTTCTTGTTTTGAAGCGTCTCGCGCCGTCAAATCTTTCAACGGCAGTATGATGGTCAGAGTCGTGCCGGATTCATTGCTGCGTTCCAGCGTACCTCCCAGCATCTCGACGCGCTCGCGCATGCCGCGCAGGCCGTTGCCTTCTCCACTCGAACTTCCTCGGCCATCGTCCTGAATTTCCAGACGGCAAGATCCGTTGACCTGTTCGATCCGCAGGCGGCAGGTGCGGGCCTGTGCGTGGCGCACGACGTTGGTCACGCCTTCGCGCACCGCCAGTGACAGCACACTTTCCTGCATTGCCGGAAGCTTCACGGTCGTTGCCGCGTCGCATTGCACCGTGAGGCCGGCAGTTTCGAGCGTCGATTTGGCTTGGGCTAGTTCCGCCACCAGTCCCTTGGCGCGATATCCGCGAATCGCATCGCGCACTTCGGACAATGCCTGACGCGAAATTTCGGAAACCTCACGAATTTCTTTGCCCGCTCGCTGCGGATCGCGATCCATGAGCTTGCTGGCAAGTTCCGACTTGAGCGTAATAACCGAGAGCGTATGCCCGAGCACATCGTGCAGATCGCGTGCAATGCGCTCGCGCTCGGCGACTTTGGCCAGATGCTCGATTTCTTCGTTGGCCTTGCGCAGCTTACGGTTCATGCGGTTGCGCTCGGCGAAGAACATGTTTCCCGCGCCGATGATCACGGGGAAGAGCGCCGAGTAGAAGCGAGTCCAGTAGTCGAGGTGCAGCAGCAACCCTTCGATTGCTCCAACCGAACCAACGATGCCCAGACCAACGATTCCGGCGGCCTGTGTCTCAACGCAAAACGGAAGCATCGCCGCCGCAAAAATAAAAAACGTGCACGCGCCCCCATTGATGGGCAGATATAGAACTCCGAGCAGCAGCATTCCGCCGATGTGGACGAACATCTGCGGATTCTCCAGGGCAAAGAGCCCAAAATAAAAAATGAGGAAGAGCCCGGCGCCGAGACCGTCGAGCAACCAGAGTTTGAGGCTGACGTGATCAACCACCGGCTGAATGAAGAAGAAACCGAGATACACAACCCAGAGCAGAGGACTCCAGCCGTGATCCTTATCCTTAAGTAAGGTTCGCCACGGCTTCAGTTTGAACGGGCCCGCGGTTTCGCACGTTTCGCTACGCTCGAAAGCTATTAGCGGCATACGTCTATTGTCGCCCCTCTGGTCAATTGCGGCCACTCCGCAACGTGGGCCCTGCACCGTACCACACCAGCATAGCCGCGGGAATCAGCAGCACCAGCCATCTCGTACCCATGCAGAGGGCGGCCAGTCCGAGGAAGATCAAGAGGATCGTCCAGCCCATCGATTGCCTTAAATTCGACTTTTTTGAATTTGCGCTCATGGATCAAATCCTGTCATCCCACCGCATCGTCTACTACCCGTACATCTTTTCCTGATCACGCTGGAATCCTATGCGCGCCACGCCCAGACAAATCATCGTGAAGGCTGCGAGTACTTCCCAGTGCAGTGCCCTGGATTCATGCGCTCCTGCACCCACAACTCCCAGGGCAAGTTGCGACAAGTGATACGGTGGCAGCACCAGCGCGATCTGCCTTACGACTTTCGGCAAGAACATGAACGGTACCCACAATCCGCTGCAGAACGACATGGGCAAATAAATTAGGTTGATCACGGGCGGCGCTGAATTCGGCCCCGCGAAATATCCCAGAGCCAGACCCATCGCCGAGAATGGTAGCGACCCACCCACCAGCGTTGCTAGCAAGCGGACAAAATCAAGCACGGGCATGCGCACGTGGCCCAGAGTGATTCCGAGCGTAAACAGCGCCACTACAATAACCGCGCTGAAGACCATGCTTGTAATTACCTTGGCGAAGAAGTAGGCAAACGGCGGCATGGGACTGGCGCGCTTCACTTGCAGCCATCCCAGCCCGCGATCGGATGCCAGGCCCGAGGCGGTTCCGAACAAGGACGCGCCCATGATGCCGAACGTGCCATAAGTTGCGATCAGGTAGGTAGGTATGCGGGTCGAGCCGATCTCTTGATTCGAATTCAGCACCAGCCCGAACAGAATGTAAAACATGATCGGAAAGCTCAGTACAGACGCCGTGTACACGCGCAGGCGAAGGTTCTTGAGGAATTCGTACTTTGTTTCCTTCAGATAAATCGTCACAATATGACGTGGAGACCGCTCGATTCTGGTGCTGCTCAATGCGATGGCTGCGGTACTCATTGCATTTCTCCTTAATAGTGAGCAGTTCCCTCAGAACTTGGAGTTGCTCAAATGTCTCTTCAGTTGGCGTTTCCATTCCGCGAGCTGTCTTGCGTCAAAGCCAGGAAAGCTTCTTCTAGTCCTGCACTCGTAATTTCAAGTCCAGAGAGCGACGGATCCCGCATTAAGAGCTCGCGTACGATCAATTCCGCGTCACTGGTGTGAATTTCAACCGCTTCGCGATCTTCCTGCACTGCGGTGACTCCCCTGATCTGGCGCAGGCTGTTCACGCTGAGACTCGTAATACAACGAATGCGCTTTCCGCTCGTCTTTGCTTTGATCTCCGCTGGCGTGCCCTGGGCGATGATCTCTCCCTGATGAATGACCGCAATGCGGTCCGCCAGCGCGTCGGCTTCCTGCAAATAGTGGGTAGTCAGAAGAACCGTTTTACCGCGGCTGACTAGTTGCCGGATTTCATCCCACAGCATGCGCCGGGCTTCCACATCGAGACCGACTGTCGGCTCGTCGAGAAAGAGCAGATCTGGATCGCCGCAAATCGCGAGGGCAAACAAAACACGCTGTTTCTGTCCGCCGGAGAGTTCAGCATATTTGCGATCCTGCAATTTCTCGAGACCTGCCGCAGCTAGGACTTCCGGGAGTGGCAACGATCGTTGATAGTAGGTCGAGAACAAATCGATGTGCTCACGAACTCGTAACGTTTCCGGAACACGCCCTACTTGCAGCATCGCTCCGGTTCGCATCCGGTTATCAGGATTCGTGGGATCGCCGCCAAAAATTCGCACCTTTCCGGAATTGGGTGGCATTAATCCGAGGAGAAGTTTTACGGCCGTCGTCTTGCCTGCTCCATTCGGCCCCAGCAAAGCGACCACCTCCCCCGCACGAACTCGAAAATCCACTCCACGCAAAGCCCGCACGTCGCCATAGTTCTTGTTCACGCTTTCAAGGCTGGCAACGGTCAGATCCCGAGCCGTGTTTTCAATGTGATCTGCCTGGTGCATGGTTGCGATCATTCGTTCCCCCCGCAAAGGCGTCGTCTTTCCGGTAAGAAGCTCTTCTGCCTCACCGATGAATGCATCATCGCGGAAGGACCTTGCGCGCACCAGTGCCATCCATCACGCAGCCAGCGTGACAAATGTCATCTGCCCATTCTGTAAGGGTTTATGGAGTAATGAACGACCGGCCGTGAATCATGGAAAAAGCCTGCCAAGGTTAGTTTGGAGGTGTTCTCACATGTCGAAGTAATCGGCAGCAGTTAATCTTGTTACGAATTCCGAACAACCGTCGAAAATTAGCAAGCCGAGAGTGATGTACGTCCTATTGCGCATCTTGGCGCAATGCCTATTCCAGCACCGCATCAGCCAAGGAATAGTGTGTGTTCGGAATTCGTAACAGATGTGCGGGTATTATGATTATTCACACATTTTGCAGGCAAGGAGTGCCTTTACTTTGGTATGATTCCCCACACTCTCTTGGAGGCGGGCCCGTCATGCTCCCAGCCGGAAAAAGCCTTCGTACTCTTCGCGAAAAACTTGGCCTCACGATGCGTGATGTGGAGAACTCCAGCGCGCGCGTTGCCGAGAAATATCGCAACGAAGAATTCTCTATTCCTCCTAGCCGTCTGTCCGACATCGAGACAAAAGGAATTTTACCGAGCATTTACAGACTCTATACGCTTTCAGTGATTTATCGGCGCGACCTCCGCGAATTGATGTCGTGGTATGGAGTCGACCTGAACAATCTTGCTGCGGATCTCGGTCTCGTTTCGCCGCCGAAGTCGCATGTTTCCGACGCAATCGCTGGACTTGCTTCGGTGCAAGTTCCATTGCGCATGGATCCGGCTTTCGACGAGCGCCGCACCGCGAACCTCGGTCGTATGGTGGAGCAGTGGGGATTGGTTCCACTCGCTTACCTGGCTCAATTTGCCAACAGTGATTTCACCTACGGCTACGTCGGTATGCAGGATTTCACTATGTATCCCATCCTGCCGCCGGGCAGCTTTATTCAGGTAGACGAATCCAAAAACAGAGTGGTAGAGGGCTCCTGGCGCTCGGAATACGAACGTCCCATCTACTTCGTTGAAACTCGCGACGGTCATACCTGTTGCTGGTGCAGCATGCGCCGTGAAGAAATCATTTTGCAGCCGCATCCTCTCTCTCCAGTTCCGGTAAAGATTCTCAGGCATCCGCAGGATGCTGAGGTTCTTGGGCAGGTGGTGGGAGTGGCGATGAAGCTGACCGAGTGGCATGCGCTCGAGTCTTCACCAGTCTCGAAAGCGCAACCAGTACTGAATTAAGGTGGCTGACCGTCGGCGTGTCTCTGCGATCGCCGGGTACCAAATCGTTGAATCTTTCCCGCATTTGCTCGATATATCTGCCGGTCGTGGCTCCGCTTTCCCGGCTTGATTCCTTCAGATCTTCTTCTAACGACGCCAGCGGCGTGCGCAGGACGCTAGCTACGACCTCAGCATGAGCAGCTTTTAGCGCACGTTCTGACGACTCCACTCCGTGGACCGCCTCCATGCCCCAGTGCTCGTAGCGTCCGTGCGCCTTCCGCAGCGAAGCCAGGTAGGCTAGCTTCCCCAGCAGTCCTTTGATTGCAGCTAGTGTCGTTTCTTTTACATCCTGCAAAGCTGATTTCAGAGTCATTTGTTACAAATTCCGGAAAATCAGATATTTACCACGGTTGCGAAAGGTTCACGCACTTATGAAACCATCGCGCTCCGATTTTACTTTTCCCCAGGAGAGAAAAACCGTGAAACGTGCATTACTTGTTCTCAGCGCCGCTGTCCTTTCCGTCATCACCTTCGCAGTCCCAACCGCAGCCCGAGCCGATGGCGGCCCAGGCGGGACAAATTGCGGCCAAACTATGTGCAAGCCGCAGGCTCCGTTCGTCACTACCCTCGTAATTTCAGCCGCAGTCAGCACCGATGGCGGCCCAGGCGGGACAAATTGCGGCCCCGCGATGTGCAAGCCGTGACTCGGATATTATGCACCTGATCCGCGGGCCGGGGGAAAAAGGCTCGCGGATCTTACAAAAAACGAACAAGAACAAAGCCTCGTTGTTACCGAGCAGCTGGCGAGGTATAGTACGTGCCTGAGCGTATGCTGCGCGCACACTCATTTCTCTGGTACTACGGATGGATTGCGCCCAACGTCTTAGCCTTGGCCCTAGCGTTTTGGCTGTGGCGCCGTGGCTTGCACCGAAAGTATCCATTCTTTGTTGCCTTCGCCGCAACAAGCGCAGTCACACAGCTGATACTCTTCGTCGCAGATATTGCTCCTGCCGTTTCTGGGCCGACTTGGTGGCGAATCTTTTGGGCAGATCAGATCGTGCAGGGCATTCTGAAGTTTGCCTTGATTGGCGAAATCTTCTCTCACGTCTTTAGCGCGTATTCATCCGTTGCGAAGGTGAGCCGCTTCCTTATCCGCGCAGTGGGTGCTGTCCTGATCTTGGGCGCGACGTTTGCAGCGGCTTCTGCTCCGCAAGACGGCAGATTTGGAATCATCTCCGGCGCACACTTTCTCGATCAGACGATCTACCTAGTGGAGACTGGACTGCTGGCCTCTATGTTTTTGTCCTCGGCTTATTTTCAACTGCGTCCGGCACGACCAGTTTTCGGTATTGCGCTGGGACTCAGTATTTCGGCGTGCGTACACTTGGCGACCTGGGCGATTTTCGCGAATGCTGGTCTTCCAAATTCGACACGTATCTTTTTTGACCTCGTCAACATGGGTACTTACCATCTCTGTGTCCTGATCTGGTTCTATTACCTGCTAGTACCCCGCAAAGTTTCTGCTAAATCACCGATTCCGCTGCCGGAGAACAATCTTGCCGTCTGGAACCGGGAATTGGAGCGTTTGTTACAACCATGACTCTGGCCGTCTTTCTCGTCATCGCTGCCCTTCTATCGTTGGTTGTCATTCTTCGCGTTGCAGTATCACGCAATCTGCAAATCTCCGGCGACAGCCGGCTCGCCACCCAGATTCAGCCCATTGATCTCGACGCCTTTCGCAATCTTGCTGATCCAGATGAAGACGATTACTTGCGGCGCCGTCTCGCTTCTGCGGACTATCGTCACGTACAGCGTCTGCGATTGAAGGCTATGGCCGCCTACATACAAATCGCTTCGCAAAATGCCGTGCTGCTTGTCCACCTCGGTCAGCTAGCACTCGACTCTTCCAACGCGGAGACAGCCGCGGCCGCGCGTGATCTCATTAACGATGCGCTACTGCTGCGCCGGAACGCCACGTTCGCAATGTTCAAAATCTACATAGCATGGGTTTGGCCAAACGCCGACGTCACTGCAGGCAAAGTCCTTGACGGCTACCAACATCTGAATGGCTCGGCCATGCTGCTTGGCAGATTGCAGAATCCCACGGCTCCAGTGCGCATTGCGTCATCGTGGTAGTCGCCTTTATTCGTTCAGAATTGAGGGTTAACTTAGAAACGACCTCTCCTGATTCCTGACTTGTTTTCAATCATCGTTCTGTTATAAAAACCAGCGGGATTCACTGTTCCACCTACTTCGTGAGTACTTCGGCAATCTGCCGCGGGACCCGTTTCGCTGCCTGCTCGCATCCGCGAGTTCAAGGGAGAACCCTATGAGCATTACTCGGAAAATTTTCTTCGCGTCTCTTTGCGTATTCGCATTCGCGACCCTTTCCCAAGCACAAGGCGGCGCCGCAACCGGCGACCTGCACGTCACTGTGAAAGACCCAAGGGGCAGCTTCGTCGGCAACGCGACAGTCAAGGTGCGCGACGCCGAAAAAGGCGTAGAGCGCACAGCCACGAGTGACGGACAAGGCGGCTACAGCGCGCAACTGTTGCCACCGGGTACATATTCCGTAACGGTGGACGCCCCAGGTTTCAGCGGAGTCCTGAATACCGGAGTCATAATCACCGTCGGCGGACTGGTTGAACTGACCGTTACTTTGTCGGTTGCGACCGGCAAGGAAGTCGTGGAAGTCACATCACAGGCGGACCTGGTAGAGACTTCACGCAGTTCCACCACTGACACGATTGGCCAGCGCCGTATCGACAATCTTCCCATCAACGGGCGCAACTACATCAACTTCACACTGACGGATTCGCAGGTAGTGCGCGACAACGCGCCTAATACCGGCGCTGCGCCTACCTCGGGTCTGAACATGAGCGGTCAGCGCGCGCGATCGAACCTGGTGAACGTCGATGGTGAGGACGCTACGGATAACGGTGTGAACGGAGTTCGCTCCACCGTCTCTCAGGAAGCAGTGCAGGAATTTCAAATCATCACCAACAGCTATTCGGCCGAATATGGACGTGCCGCTGGCGGTGTAGTTAACATCATCACGCGCTCCGGATCCAATGGTTTCCACGGCGATGTTTTCGGCTATCTGCGCAATCGGAATTTTCAGGCGGTGAATCCGTTCAGCACGGTTTCGAATCCGGCGTACACGAGAGTGCAGGCGGGTGCAGCGTTCGGTGGAGCGATCAAGAAGGATAAGACGTTTTATTACTTCGCCTACGAAACCACACGGCGGCATGAGACCGGCTTCTCGTCGATTGGGCAGGGGAATTTCGGACTCGTTCCGTTTGATACGTCCACTACGGCAGGAGGCTTAGTGCCCCTGCCCTTTGGCACAATCCAGGCGACTCCCGCTCAGGCTGCGTTTTTGGCAGGACTAACTCCGGCTCAAGTGGGCGCCATCGGTCTCACCAATCTAGAGAATTATGAAATTCTCGTAGGTGCGTCTTCTGGTGAGGCCATCAACGGAACCTGGCCAACGGCACTCGTACAAGGCGCAACCGGAGGACTGCTTTCTTCCTGGTCTGGTTTTCCAACCACCTGTACTCCGGGGGCTTGTCTCGCGCCTGCGAGCTTCTTCCCCAGCAACGTCCCAGCTTCGTACCAGACATTGGCATCACAAGTCGGTAACTATCCGGTATTCGAGGGCACGAGTGTTTACTCACTTCGCATCGATCACAACATCAGCAACAGCAACCGTTTGATGCTACGTGCTAATGTCAGCCCCTCCACCATCACCGGCATCGAAGTCGGCGGTCAGGACCAGCCCTTCGGACAGAACTCCTCTTCCCGTACTTCACAGCAGACTTTCCGCGATGCCGCCGGAACGTTTCAAGACACCCTGACTATTGGCACCAACAAGGTGAACGAGTTTCGCTTCCAGTATGCGCGCCGCGGCCTCGCCTATTTCTACAACACGAAGATTCCCGGCGGATCCGATCCCGCTGTCAACATTCCTGGCTTCGCTTACTTCGGTCGCGAGCCATACTCCTACATCCAGCGCACCGAACAGCGCTATCAGTTCACCGACAATTTTTCGTGGACCATCGGCCATCACGACACCAAGTTCGGTTTCGACTTGAACTACATCCCGATCAACGCTGTTTTCACTGTGAATTACGGCGGCGTCATAGATATTGGGTCTCTGTCGCCTGCTAACCTAGGCTTGCCCACCAACGCCGGTTTCCAGGGACTTTCTCCAGTGCAGGCTTACGGAGCAGGAATTCCTGCCGATGTGATTCAGGGCTTAGGCAGCCCCAGCGATTCTTTCCACAACATTCCGATCGGCGCTTTCTGGCAGGATTCCTGGCGCATTAACCGCAAAGTTACTCTCAACTATGGTCTGCGCTACGACATCGAAATCCCGCCGACGTTGAAGCCCATCGCTTCCCCCTTGGCGCAATCCGCTTACAATCTTCTTCACTTACAGAAGGGAATCAACACCGCAAAACACAACTTCCAGCCGCGCCTTGGCCTTGCCTTCGACCCTTACGGCGACGGCAAGACTGTGATCCGCGCCTCTTACGGTTTGTTCTACGACCATCCACTGCTCGGCCTCTATTTTCTTGGCGATGCCTCTGACGGATCGACCAGCGGCCAGCTCGCCTTTGGCCCAGGTGCACCCTGTCAGGGCGCGGGGAAGCCTGGCAACCTAAACGCGGTCGAGATCTTCCAGGGCCTGGTCCCGTCCGCGACGGGCAATCCATCTTCGCCCTGCTCGCCCACTACCAGTGCGGCTGTGCTCGGCCTTCTGAACTATTCGCCCAACCAACAACTGTTTTCCTGCGGTTCCGCTGGCACAAACTGCGGCGTTTCATCGACAACCCAATCTATTTTTCTCAATCAGAACTACCTCAATCCCACGAACTTCCTTCCGCTGGGATTTCAGCCCTTCGGTTATCCGCAGCAAAAGAACTTCGTGTATGCGTATGCGCAGCAGGCAAATGTAACAGTGGAGCGCGATCTTGGCGGTGGCTTCGCCCTCAGCCTCGCTTATAACTTCAACGGTGGCCGTCACATTAACCGTCCTATCAACGCCAATACGATTCGCGGCGACTTGATGACCAACAACTTCCTGGCGGCAACGGTCGCCGACGGACAATCTTTTGCTAGTCCGTTCACGGTCGTAGGAGAATGCAATCCGGGAGGAATCGGAAGCCCGTTTGGTCCCGTTCCATTCGTGGATGCATCGTTGATGAATTTCTTCCGCCCTGGCGGCATCAATCCTTCAATCGCGGGCGGCTATCTCGCGGTCGGCGATCCGCTTGGTTGTGTGGCACAGGCGATTGCACTCGAGCAAACTCTGCCCGGCTTCAACGCCAACTGCAATCCGGCTACGCTGTCTGGTTGCGTCCCCTTCGGCGATATGGATGCCAACTACTCCAACGGCAGTTCCAACTATCACGGACTTACTGCCAATATGCGAAAGCGTTTCGGCAATCACTACGAGTTCCTGGCTTCTTACACCTACTCGCACGCGATCGACGACTCAACGGACTTGCAATCCACCCTCACGCCGCAAGACAGCTATTTTCCCGCTCTGGATCGGGCCACGTCACTGTTTGATCAGCGTCATCGCTTCGTCTTCAGTGGCGTTTACCAGACCGGACACATGAGCGGCAGCTTTGCGCGCAGTTTCCTGAGCAACTGGACTTTTGCTCCGCTGGTCGAAGTCGCTTCTGGCCGGCCGTTCAACATCATCACAGGCAACGACGACAACTTCCAGCTTTCGTCGCTTACCGGCCGTCCCAACACGTTCGTCAACCCAGCTTGCACCGCCGCACCGTTCGGCAACACTCCCGTTGCTTCCAAATTCTCGCCGACTGGCATGTTCCAGGAACCGTGTATTGCTGACTTCAATGGTTCGTTGCAATCACTCGATGGCAATCTGGGCCGCAACGCAGGCGTACAGCCTTGGACGGTCTTCGACGATATGCGGGTGGCCAAGCGCATTTACTTCGGCGAGCGCTTCAACGTTGACCTGATCGCCGACATGTTCAACATCGCGAATAAGTACAACGTGTCCGCAGTAAGCCCATTGTTCTCCAACGCGGGACAAGCGACGGCTGCGTATGATCCGCGCCAGTTCCAGTTCGCGATGAAGTTGAATTGGTAAACGGGAGCGCTAATCTCCGAGGCCTGCTGCATTCAGGCGAACTATGGTTGCGAATGATTAGTCCGATAGTGAAATGCCGGGCTATTTTTCAAATATCTCTAGGGACGACGTAAAGCCGAAACTTCTTCATCGTCGATTGCGTAATCTTCAACGTACAACGACCTCCGCGATCTGAAAGGCATCTCGCACGATGGCCAATCCTGAGGTTTTGCCTCCACAGCAACCACTCGCTCCTCAGTACACAATTTTTCGCGGCCCGAACGGCATCCGCGCCGGCTGGCGCGTTTTGATCTTTTCTGCCATTGCATTTGCTCTAGTTCTTTTAGTTTCCGTGATTGTCGGAGTCTTCACCCACGGCCGCCTGGGGCTTCAGGTGTCGGGGATCACACCGGTTGGGCTGATTTTGATCGAGGCGCCGCTGCTGCTCTTCACCGCGATACCCGCGTTGATCATGACAATCATCGAGCGCCGTAAATTTGGCCAGTACGGCCTGCCGGCCAGATTCGCCTTCGGAAAAGATTTCTGGATCGGCGCCATCGTTGGTTTTCTCTCCATTAGCGCCGCTCTACTGGGAATCTTCGCCTTTCACGGTTTCCGTCTCACGGGGCTCGCGATTCATGGAAGCACAATCATCTCTTCGATTGCGGCGTGGAGCGTAACGTTCGTGATCGTGGGCCTCGCTGAAGAATTTTCCTTCCGCGGATATCTGCAATACACGCTGACCACGGGCATAGGATTCTGGCCGTCAGCAATTCTTCTTTCTCTGTTATTTGGCCTGGCGCACGCCACCAATCCCGGCGAAACATCGTTCGGTCTTTTCTCCGTCGTGTTGTTCGGCTTACTCTTTTGCCTTTTCCTGCGCCGCACTGGAAATCTCTGGTGGGCCGTCGGCTTTCACGCCGGATGGGATTGGGGCCAGACATTTTTCTACGGGGTGCCCGATAGCGGCCTCGCGCCTTATCACAACTTGTTCAACTCAACTTTCAACGGTCCAAGATGGTTGACCGGTGGAAGCGTCGGTCCCGAAGCCAGCGTTTTTACTCCCATCGTGCTCGCAATCGTCGCGATTCTGTTCATCCGCGTCTACCGGGAAGACCGCTACCAAACACAGACGTCGGACCTTAGCCCTCAGACCTCAGCGTGACGGACAACCCGGCGTCGGAACATCTGACCTCGGGACTTCAGAACCTCGGACCGCATGACTGGTGCGAAAAGATCTAAGGGTCTGAGATCCAAGGCCCGACGCCTGAAGTCTGAGGGCGCAGCCTGTCGCCCGGTGTTACACTTTCTCTTCATCCATCCTTGGCGCATGCCCGGAGTTTCGTCCTTCAATGTCTGAAAATAAAATGCCCTCCGCGCGCACCCGTGTGGTCCGAGAAGCGCATCGTGGCATCTACGATCGCGAGACGGTTTACCGCATTCTCGATGAAGGCTTCCTTTGCCATGTCGGCTTCGTCGCCGACGGCCAGCCCTTCGTCATTCCCACGTCGTATGGCCGCAAAGATGCGAACCTCTACATTCACGGATCGGCCGCCAGCCGCATGCTCCGGAACATGCAGAAAGAAGGCACGGCGGTCTGCGTTACAGTCACTCTGCTCGATGGATTGGTGCTTGCCCGCTCTGTCTTCAATCACTCGATGAATTACCGTTCGGTAGTAGTGTTGGGAAAAGCCGCGCTTGTAGATGATCCCGCAGAAAAACTCGCCGCACTGCGAGTTTTGTCAGAACACATTCTGCCCGGCCGCTGGGATGATGCACGTCAACCCAACGAACGCGAGCTGAAACAAACATCGGTGCTGTGCGTGCCGATTGAAGAATTTTCGGCGAAAGTCCGGACTGGTCCGCCGAATGATGATGAAGAAGATTACTCTTTTCCTACATGGGCCGGAATATTGCCGTTGGAAATTAAATCGGGTACACCGATCAACGATCCTCGCTTGGAACCTGCACGGAAAGTGCCGGACTACACAAAGAGCTATAGTCGCCGGCGGCAACGATCCGAAGAGAGCCCTTTTTAAGAGGCAGGTTGTGCATATGCCCTTGGGCGATCTGGGCGAGCGGTGCCGATACGATACGGTACGGTTTCAACAAGTTCAGTATCGGTTGACGGAAGGAGTATGCCCTCCTGACGCCACGACTCCCACTCGCTCATTTTGGTTTCCGTTAGAATTCGACCGAGAAGTTCGTCATGTGAAATGACATACCGTGCTTCATCGTAAGGAACACGACGTAGAACAGATTTACCCGATTCTCGTGCAAACCGCCTTCGTCTGCGTGTAGTTGTTCAGCACCTCGTGTCCCATTTCGCGGCCCCAGCCGGACTGCTTGTATCCTCCGAACGGCAGTGCCGCGTCGAAAATGTTGTAGCAGTTGATCCACACCGTCCCGGCGCGGAGTTGTTCGGCCATGCGATGCGCTTTACTGATGTCGCGCGTCCACACAGCAGCGGCGAGGCCATAAGTACTGTCGTTAGCGCGGGGGACGATTTCTTCCGGATCAGTGAATGGCATCGCCGTCACCACTGGGCCGAAGATTTCTTCCTGTACGACCTTCATGTTTTCTCGCGTGTCGACGAGCACGGTTGGCTCGACGAAATATCCACGATCATTCGTCTTGTGGCCGCCCGCAATTGCTTTCGCGCCCTCGGAGAACCCTGCTTCCAGGTAACCGCAAACGCGGTTGAGTTGTTCCTCCGAGACGAGAGGCCCCATCTGCGTTTCAGGTTCGAGGCCCGAACCTACTTTGATTTTCTTCGCCTGCTCGGCAACACCTTCCACGACCTGATCGTAAACCGCCTTCTCCACATACAGCCGCGAACCCGCGCAGCAGCACTGGCCGTGGTTGAAGAAGATAGCGCTGGCCGAGCCAGGGATCGCAGTGGAGAGATCTGCATCCTTGAACACAACATTGGGGGATTTTCCGCCCAGCTCGAGAGAAACCTTCTTGAGATTTCCAGCAGCGGCGTGAACGATCAATTTGCCGACTTCAGTCGAGCCTGTAAAAGCGACCTTGTCGACATCCGGATGAGCCGCGAGCGCCGCACCAGCCGTCTCACCGTATCCCGGGACGATGTTGACCACGCCTTCAGGGAATCCAGCTTCCATGATGAGTTCGCCGAGACGCAGCGCAGAGAGCGGCGTTTGCTCTGCCGGTTTCAGAACGATCGTGCAGCCAGTGGCTAGCGCCGGTCCCAGCTTCCATGCCGCCATCAGCAGCGGGAAGTTCCATGGGATGATCTGGCCGACGACTCCGATCGGCTCTCGCAGCGTATACGCAAGATATTTCGCACCGGGCGTATACGGAACCGAGAGCGGAATCGTATTGCCCTCAATTTTCGTCGCCCATCCCGCCATGTAGCGGAACAGGTCGACCGCGAGCGGAACGTCGGCAGCCTTCGCAATATTGAGAGGCTTGCCGTTGTCGAGGCTTTCGAGATAACCGAATTCTTCGGTGTGTTGTTCCAGCAGATCGGATAGTTTCCAAATGAGCCTTGCGCGTTCGGCTGCGGTGATGCGGCGCCACGGGCCGTTGTCAAAGGCGTTGCGCGCAGCTTTCACGGCTTGTTCGATATCTTCGCGATCGCCCTCAGCTACTTGTGCGAGAACTTCGCCGGTCGCGGGATTATATGTGGGGAAAGTTTTTCCGGAGGCGGCGTTGACCCACTTGCCGTTGATCAACATCTTGCGTGGTTTGTCGATGAACTCCGCGACTTGCGGAAGAATTTGCGGGGAAACTGCGATACCCATACGTCCTCCTTGGTCAACGTGGACTTGCAGAGAGAATGATTCCGGACGAAGGAAAGCGACGGGGAAATGCTAGTCCTGACGGGAGACAAATGCAACGGCGGTAGTCCGTCAGAAAGTTATGAAGAGTAATGAGGGGACAGCTGCCCTCGGCCGTTCAGTCGAGCGAAGCTCGACGGTTTCCCTACTCCCCGTAAGGTACCCAGATATTTTTCACCTGTGTGGCATGTTCAAGAAACCATCGTCCTTCCGCCACTTTGGCATCGAACCAGTCGATGGCACGTCCTTCATTGGTCCAGACTTGTTTCAGATTTCCCGTGGACATGGCTTTGGCACTTGCGACTGTTGCGTCGTCGCCGTAACACCAGATGGCATCAACGTCATCGTGCTCGGCCAGCGTTTTCAGGAGTTGTGAAACATAGCCAGACACAATGTTAATCACACCTCCGGGCACATCGCTCGTATCGAAAAGCTGGTAGAGGTCGCCGGTGATGAGCGGATATTTCTCCGAAGGCACGACGATCACTGTATTCCCAACAGCAACTAAAGGCATGATAAGTGACAGAAAGCCGAGCAGAGGAGCTTCCGCCGGACAAATCACTCCAACCGTTCCGATCGCCTCGTTCATCGCGATAGCAATATTGCGGAATGGCGGATTGTGCACTGCTCCATCGAACTTGTCGGCCCACGCCGCGTACGAGAAGATGCGCTCAATGCTGGCTTCGACTTCAGCCTCAGCTTGTTTCTCGCCGACTGCTGCGGAGAGATGCTCGCTGACTTCTGAACGACGCTGTGCAAGGTTCTCCGCACAGTAATAAAGAACCTGAGCGCGATTGTGGGCCGTGGCCTTCGCCCAGCCCTCGGCCTTGCGCGCGGCTTCCACGGCATTACGAATGTCTTTGCGATTTCCTAAGGGAGCTTCGCCCAGCAATCGTCCATCGGAGGAGCGCACTTCCATGCTGTAGCCGGAATCGGGGCGAGCCTGCTTCCCGCCGATATAGAGCTTGACCGTGCGATCGATGGCCGGAGTGCTGGCCTCGGACGGTTCTTCGAGTTGTGGTGTTTCTGCTGCCTTCGTGACCGGCAGCTTAGGAGCATGCTTGAACCACGAAGGCTCCATGTATTCGAGAAGGCCTTCTCGGCCACCTTCGCGGCCATATCCGCTCTCGCGATATCCACCAAAACCGCAAGCCGCATCGAACAGGTTCGTGCAGTTTGCCCACACGACTCCGGCCTTCAGTTGCGCTGCAACATACAGAGCCACATTGATGTTTTCGCTCCACACGCATGACGCCAGGCCGTAAACCGTGTTGTTGGCCAACTCAATTGCTTCGTGCGGAGTGCGGAACGTCATCGCCGCAAGCACAGGTCCAAAGATTTCTTGCTGCGCCACAATCGACGTCGGATGCACATTGCTCAGAAGAGTCGGTGGATAGAAGAACCCGCGCGAGGGCAAAGCAATCTGCGGTTGCCAGCAAGTCGCACCCTCTGCAACACCTTGCTCGACCATGCGTTGGATGCGATCCAGTTGCACCTGCGCGACAATCGCACCAATGTCGACCGCTTTGTCGAGCGGAGGCCCGATGCGCAGGGTGCTCATGCGGTCGCGAATCTTCGAGATCAACGGTTCAGCGATGCTTTCCTGCATCAACAAACGTGAGCCCGCGCAACAAACTTGCCCTTGGTTGAACCAAATTCCGTCAACCAGACCTTCGACTGCACTATCGAGGTCGGCATCATCGAAGATGATGAACGGAGATTTCCCGCCCAGTTCGAGCGACAAACGTTTGTGGCTCGTTGCAGTGGCACCGCGAATGGCGCGACCGACTTCGGTTGATCCGGTGAATGCAATCTTGTCGACGTCGGGATGCTTCACAAGCGCTTCGCCGGTCGAACCGTCGCCCGTGATGATGTTTACGACTCCGGCAGGCAGTCCCGCTTCCTGGCAAAGTTCAGCGAATACGAGCGCTGTGAGCGGAGTAAACTCAGCCGGCTTCAACACGACGGTATTGCCTGTGGCAAGCGCGGGCGCGATTTTCCAAGCAAGCATCAGCAGCGGGAAATTCCAGGGAATGATCTGGCCGACAACCCCACAAGGCTCGTACCCAGGAAACTCGTGCTCGAACAGTTGTGCCCAGCCTGCGTGATAATAGAAATGCCGCGTCACAAGCGGAATGTCGATATCGCGGCTCTCGCGGATCGGCTTGCCGTTGTCCATGGTTTCGAGAACAGCGAGCAACCGCGAATGTTTCTGCACCAACCGCGCCAGAGCGTAGAGATAACGCGCTCGCACATGCGGCGAAAGCGCCCGCCATTTTTCAGACGCTGCTCGCGCCGCTCGAACCGCTGTGTCAATGTCGGCTGCGCCGCCCTGCGCGATCGAGGCGAGTTTTTCTCCCGTAGAGGGATCCAGCGTATCGAAGTACTCGCCCGCAGCCGGCGACTGCCAGGCTCCGTCGATGAACAGTCCAAAGCGGCGGCTGTGACGATCCAGCCACGAGTCGGCTTCCTTAGGATCCTCGGGCGCTGGCCCATACTCCATGCTGACGAATTTTTCAGCAATGCTCATGTGATATGAAGTGCGCGGCTTTAAGTCGCGCTATTTGAGAACTACGCAATCGGATGCCGATACTCTGCAGAGTACCGTCCCGTTGCGTGATGTTCCAACTGCCGCTCAATATCCCCCAACAAACTACTGGCCCCAAAGCGAAACAGTTCTGCACGCATCCACGAGAGCCCAAGTTCCTCTTTCATCATCGCCAGCCAATCGAGTGATTGCTTCGCTGTTCGTATTCCTCCCGCCGGTTTGAAGCCGACTGCCATCCCAGTCTGCTGTGCGTATTCTCGGATCGCACGCACCATTACAAGACTTACTGGCAATGTCGCGTTCGTCGGTTCTTTACCAGTCGAGGTCTTAATGAAGTCCGCGCCGGCCATCATGGCGACGACGCTCGCACGAGCAACATTGCGCAGTGTAAGTAGATCGCCAGTGCCAAGGATGACTTTCATATGAGCCGCGCCACAAGCCTGCTTGAACGCTGCAATTTCGTCATACAGAGCCTGCCAACGTCCGCCGAAAACGTGAGCCCGTGTGATAACCACGTCAATCTCATGCGCACCGGCTTCCACGGATCGACGAATCTCAGCGACCCGCTCTGCGAGCGGTGAGAGTCCGGCAGGGAATCCGGTGGACACTGCTGCAACGTGAATGCCGGTTCCTTCCAACGCGTGCAGTGCGGTCTCGACAAACGTGTGATAAACACAGACCGCAGCTACTTTCACTCGCAGTTCTTCGATTCCAAGTTTATGCTCGAGCTCCTGTTGGATGGGTTGCCGCGCTTTCGCACACAACCGGCGAACGCGCTCGTCTGTGTCATCCCCGGAGAGCGTTGTCAGATCCATGCACGAAATCGCCCGCAGAAGCCACGCAGCTTGCCAATCTTTTTTGACGGTCCGCCGCGCAACCTGGGATTGCGTCCGCCGCTCGACCGCGCTGGTATTGACCCGCACTTCCTGAACCCAATTCAGATCGAGAGGAATGCCAACATTAGCCAGTAAGGGACGTCCGGCAAGAGTCGCGATGCCACGTTCCGCGCCGCCAGCCAGGTGCGATTCATGCGCAAGCTTCGGATTGTCGTGTGACGAAGACATACCAATCATTAGACAGCTGCACAACAAAATCCGCTGCAAAATTGCAGGTTACTGCTGTGCCATTGTACGGCAGCCTGGCCCGAATATGCAGTCCGCTCTTCCGCTTATCCCCACAGGGTTTACAATGGCGCACGATTTCTCACTATGACCAAAAAGCCCATCAACGGGTCCTTACGAAAAAAACTGGAGCAAGCCGCGTGGGCAGTGATGAAGAATGCACACGCTCCCTACTCAAACTTCCACGTTGGGTCTGCGATTCTACTGACGAACGGCAAGATTTTCTCCGGCTGCAATGTGGAAAATGCGTCCTATGGGATGTCCAATTGTGCCGAGCGAACCGCAATTTTTTCGGCAGTCGCCAAACTCGGGCCGAAGATCGAAATTCGCGCCGTTGCCGTGACGAATAATCATGGCGTTGCCTGCTCGCCCTGCGGCGCGTGCCGCCAAGTGATTTACGAGTTCGGTCCTGATGCGACCATTTTTTTCCAAGGAGCGAAAGGCCCGAAACGAGCGCACATCACCGAGTTGCTTCCCGAAGGATTTCGCCTCGAGTGAGTCAAACTCCAGTGACCCAATCGCCAGCCTCAACGCAGACATTCCGTGCCGTCGATGTGATCCGCAAAAAGCGTGATGGCGTCGAACTTTCTCGCGCGGAAATCGAAGGCCTCGTCAACGCCTACACTGCCGGCGAGATTCCTGATTACCAAGTCTCCGCGTGGCTGATGGCCGTCGTGCTTCGCGGCATGACGCGCCCTGAAACGGCGGCACTCACCGACGCAATGCTGCGTTCCGGTGAGGTGCTGGATCTTTCCGCGTTGCCGGCACGAAAAGTCGACAAGCACTCCACAGGCGGCGTCGGCGACAAAACTTCCCTCGTGCTAGCTCCGCTTGTCGCCGCCGCTGGTGTTGCCGTTCCCATGATCAGCGGCCGTGGCCTTGGCCACACCGGAGGAACGCTCGACAAACTCGAAGCCATTCCCGGCTTTAACGTAAATCTTTCGGTTGCTGAATTCCGGCATGTACTCGAGACTTGCGGCTGCGCAATGATCGGACAGACGGCAGAAATTGCTCCTGCGGATCGCAAGCTTTACGCACTTCGCGATGTGACGGGAACCGTCGAGAGTCCGTACTTGATCTGCGCTTCGATCATGAGCAAGAAGCTCGCCGAAGGCATCGACGCACTCGTGCTCGACGTTAAAACTGGCTCTGGCGCGTTTATGAAGAGCGAAAAGGACGCAGTATTCCTTGCCGAACTCATGGTGGAAACCGGAGAGCGGATGGGCAAAGAAATGGTCGCGTTGATCACCGACATGGACCAGCCATTAGGAAACATGATCGGCAACGCGCTTGAGGTCGTCGAAGTCATCGAAGTTTTGTGCGGTGGCGGACCTGAAGACTTGCGCGAACTTTGCTTGGAGTTAGCCGCGTGGATGCTGTTTCTAGGTGGCGCATCAAAGACTTTGGCCGAAGGCAAGGGACGTAGCGCAGAACTCATCTCTTCCGGGAAAGCGCTAGAAAGATTCCGCCAGATGATCGAACTGCAAGGCGGCAATCCGCGCTTTATTGACGACGCTAAGATCCTCCCGCAGGCGAAACATACCATGCAGGTTTCATGCAGAAAGTCGGGGCACATCGCGTCGATGCAATGCGAGCAGATCGGAACAGCTTGCGTCATTCTCGGCGGCGGTCGCGAGCGCAAGGATGATTCCGTCGATCCTGCAGTCGGGATTGTTCTGCACAAAAAGGTTGGAGATCGAGTCACAACGGGCGAGCCGCTCGCCACGATTCACTACAATGCCGAGCCGAAGGCGCAGCGAGCACGACAGCTAATCGAAGCGAGTTGCGAGATCACCGACACCGTGCCAACGAAACGTCCACTTATCCACAAAGTCATCGGGAAATCCTTAGACAAGTCCACGGAGAAAAACTGAATGGGACGATTCACCGGAATTCTCGGCTTGCTTACAATGCTCGGACTCGCCTACGTCTTTTCCACTAACCGCCGCGCGATTCGCGTGAAGACAGTGGCGTGGGGGCTGGGTTTGCAAATCGTATTTGCAATTTTCGTGCTGCGTGTCCCTGCTGGTCGCGCCATGTTTCAGATTATCGGCGACGCCGCCAATCGCGTGCTCGCTTATTCGTTCGTCGGCTCCGAATTCATTTTCGGAGAACTCGGCAAACAACATTCCAACATCGGCTTCATCTTCGCGTTTCAAGTGCTACCGGTCGTCATCTTTATCTGCGCACTGTTCGCCATCCTCTATCACTTCGGCATTATGCAGTTCATCATACGCATCGCGGCCTGGGCCATGACTCGCATCATGGGCGCCAGCGGCGCCGAATCGCTGAACGTCGCCGCCAGCATCTTTATGGGACAGACCGAGGCGCCGGTCACGATTCGTCCTTTTCTGCCGGATCTAACCCGCTCTGAGCTCATGACGGTGATGACAAGTGGCATGGCGCATGTCTCCGGTTCAATTATGGCCGCCTATTTCGCCTTCGGCGCCGAACCGAGGCACGTGCTGAGCGCGGTCATCATGACTGCTCCTGGCACCATCCTGGTTTCGAAGATGCTTGTGCCGGAGACGGAGCAACCGAAGACTGCTGGTCGCGTGGTGATGAGCGAAGAAGAAGTGGAAAAAGAAAAAAAAGAAAATCTTCTTGGCGCAATCGCACGTGGCACCGGCGATGGTTTGCATATGGCGCTTAACATCGGCGCCATGCTGATCGCATTCCTGGCACTGATCGCCTTGCTCGACGGTATTCTTGGTGGCATTCATCGCCACATTGGCTGGTTTCCGTCGAGCCTGGAAAGCGTTCTCGGGGTGTTGTTATCTCCCGTAGCTTGGGTGATCGGCATTCCCTGGCGCGATTGTGGAGCGATCGGAAATCTTCTCGGCACGCGTATGGTACTGAACGAGTTGGTCGCGTTCTCCATGCTCGGACCTCAGAGAGCAACACTCGATCCACGCTCGTTTACGATTGCCACATTCGCCCTCTGCGGCTTCGCGAACCTGAGTTCGATCGGAATCCAGATCGGTGGCATCGGCGCGCTCGCGCCCAATCGAAAAGGCGATCTTGCGAAACTTGGAATCCGCGCCATGTTGGCCGGAACGATGGCTAATCTGATGTCGGCCTCAATCGCCGGAATGCTGCTTTGAATCTGTTCTTAGCCTTGTCATCCTGATTGCTGGCGAAGCCGGCATGAGGGACCTTACGCCAGTCAGGAGTCACGATGTAGTGGCGGGATCTATCGCTCCCTGACTGCTAAACTTGCCTGCTCTACCAAGAGGACTGCCTGTGAAAAAATCCTTCATCCTGACTGCGCTCTCCATTCTTTGTCTTTTCACCTCCACGCAGGCTCAAACCCGCGTCATCATCGATACCGATCCCGGTGTCGATGACGCCATGGCCATCTTGCTCGCCTTGAATTCTCCAGAACTGAAAGTTGAAGCACTCACAGTAGTGCCCGGAAACGTCGAAGCGCGCCAAGGCCTAGAAAATGCACTCAAGATTGTGTCGCTCGCTGGACGCTGTGACATACCTGTGGCCGGTGGCGCTCAGCATCCGCTGAATCAGAAGCTGATCACGGCACAGTACTGGCACGGCCCGAATGGATTGGCCGGAGTCGAACTGCCTGCCTCAAAGTGCCACGCAGACCCGCGCTTCGGTCCCGACCTCATTATCGAAACCATTCATAAGTATCCGCATGAAGTCACGCTAATTCCCGTTGGGCCGTTGACCAATATCGCGTTGGCAGTTTCGAAAGACCCGTCAATCGTCAGTTTAGTCAAAGATATCGTGATTATGGGCGGCTCGATCTCCGGAGGAAACGTGAACGGAGCCGCTGAGGCCAACATTTACAACGACCCTGAAGCTGCGTCCATCGTGTTCAATGCCGGTTGGATGGTCACGATGGTCGGCTCCGACATCGGTGAGCGCACGCTGATGACGCGTAAATATCTGAACGAACTGCAGTCGTCACACGGGCCGGAGAGCGATTTTATTGCGAAGCTGGCAGATTTCTATCTGACTCGTTCTGAAAAGAGTGGCTATCAGGGAGCCGCGATGTACGATCCGCTGGCGGTTGGTACAGTGGTTGATCCTACGCTGGTTACGCTCAAAGAGATGCACGTAGATGTCGAAACCAAAGGCGAGTTCACACGTGGCGAGACGGTCGCCAACCGTATGGGATCGAATGAGAACAACGTTCTGCACGGAGATCACTACGAGATCGAAGGCGTGATCGAGTTAAAACCAAATGCAAGAATCGCTGTAGCCTCGGATGCGGACAGATTTGTGCAGCTCTTTATCAATCGCATCAAAGGCAAGTGAATGGAGCCCCGGATGCCCTCGTCCGGGTTGCGCGCAGCGCAAATAAAAATATGGTTGAGAAGCACCACGGCCACATCGTTAACGAAAAATATTTGCAAACTCCTTGTCATCCTGAGGAGGGCGCATGCCCTCCGAGGGACCTTACGCAAAGCGTGCAACCCCCAATGACGCACATGGGAACCAACACTGCTGCCGGGCATCTATATGGCCCCTATCTACTGCATCGCCGCAAGCGGATGACATATGATCCCTCACGCCGGCTATGCCGCCGCTCAGGATGACAACGGAAACTACCCATTCGCGTGCGCGACCAGCAGAATCGCCAGCGCGTAGAACACAAACATGAGCGCGAGATACATCTTCGCGCGCGAGTCTGATCCTGCGAATTCCTTCCACGCCAGCACTCCCCACAACGCAGCGACCATGGGTGCGGATTGTCCGATCGCATAGGAAATCGCCTGCCCGGTGTACTTTCCTGCTACCAGGTTAAATACTGTGCCCAGGCCCCAGATCACCCCGCCAAACAGGCCCAGCACATGACCGGAGGGAGGCCCACCAAAAAATCCGCTCAGGCTCACAGGTTCGCCCACTAGAGGATGCTTCATAAAATAAAGATTCCAGATGAAGCATGAGAGCAGAGCGCCGAGTGTCAGGAAAACCGCAGCGCTGTAAGGTCCGAGAGGACTTCCCTGAGCCACGCCTGCCGCCTCGAACGGACTTCCCGTGCGAGTCATCGAGTACGTCAGGAACGGGCTCCATAAACCCATCAGCACTCCCGAGATCACACAGACGATCAAACTTTTTTTCGAGATGGAACGTCCTGCGCCGACAAGACTGCCGTATGCCTTGCCGTCGAGAATCACCGCCAAAAATGCGCAGGCAACGCCGACTCCCAGAAATATTGCGTTTCCTTTTGGCTGCAGTGCGTAGTTCAATGCCACTCCTACGACGAGCGCAATGCCAATGGAGACAGGAAATGCGACGGCCAAGCCGACCATGTCGATGGCGGCTACGAGTAAAAGATTTGCTAGGTTGAAAAGCGCGCCGCCCACGAGCGCAAATGCGATGTTCCAGAACGTTGTGGAATCGACATTATTTACAAAGCTCGACGCACCGTGCCCCGCGCTACCCATGGTGAGGGCGAGTACAAGCGAAATCAGAAAAATGCCGATGGCATAGTCCCAATAAAAAAGTTCGAAGCGATAATTTTTAACCCCCTTGTACGTGTTGGCCCATGATCCCCAGCAAATGGCGCTGGTGATCATCATGAGAAGCGCAACCGTCAGACTCGGTGGCGTGAACATGAGTTCTCCTAGAAAGTTTGTAACTCTACTCTTGTTCGCTGCGAGCTACAAGCTCATTGGAAAGACACTCACGTGAGGGACAACCGCCCTCGGCTGTCGGTCGAGCGAAACTCGACGGACGCCCGAGACCATCTCGATCTAGCCGCAGCGTCCTGCTATCCTTTCTCCGCATGTCGCGCACCTTCCTCATCGACACCGACACCGCTTCTGACGATGCTGTCGCGCTCATCATGGCCCTGCGTGCGACAGACGTCCGTGTCGCCGCTATCACCGTCGTTGCCGGAAACGTGCCGGTGCAGCAGGCAACTCGCAACGCGCTCTATACCGTGGAGCTTTGCGGTGCGAGCGTCCCAGTCTACTCAGGCGCGGAGAAACCTCTGCTGCGCGTGTATCAGAACGCGACCTGGTTTCACGGACGCGACGGCCTGGGCGATCACAACTATCCTGCGTCGCGTCGATCGGCTGAGAAGCAGCACGCCGTCGATGCCATAATCGAGACCATCGAAGCGAATCCCGGAATCGTTCTCGTTACACTCGGCCCGCTGACCAACGTTGCCTTAGCCCTTTCGAAGCGACCAGAGATAGCGGCCAAAGTCAGCCGTTGTGTGATCATGGGCGGCAATCCGTGCTGTGAGGGAAATGTAACTCCAGCGGCGGAGTACAACATGTGGGTGGATCCGGAGGCGGCGCGCATCGTCATGCGCAGCGGACTGCCTGTCGAGTTGATTGGCTGGCATCTGTGCCGTGGAGAAGCTGTGCTCGATGATAAAGACATTGCGCATGTGGAAAGCTTCAATACTCCGCTCGCTCACTTCGCCATCGAGTGCAACAGCCACGCACGGAAAGCACTCAGGGTTCAAACGGGAGAAGACGGAATCTGTCTGCCAGATCCGGTGGCGATGTGTCTCGCGCTCGATTCGACAGTGGGCACAAACTGGAGTGAGCACCATGTTGACATCGAGACGCAAAGTGAACTCACACGCGGGATGACCGTAGTGGATCGTCTGAATGTCGCCGATGATGAACGCAATCGCGAAACGTGGGCGCCTGCACTGCAACGCAAAGCGAAGATCTGCTGGACAATTGACAATTCAAGGTGGAAGCAGGAGTTGTACCGGGCGCTGCGCTAGTCGGTCCGCACCGATGCCTAGAATTATTCGCCGACTCGTGGGCAGTAAAAAACTAGAAATTATTATCCATTCACCTGTGCGTACGTCGCACGCTTGAGAAATTCTCCCTGGCCCGCACGGCCGAGAAACTTGTCGCCATCCACAACGACTCTGCCGCGAGATAGAACTACGTCGGGCATACCGGTAACTTCAATGCCTTCAAACATCGAATAATCCACACGCATGTGATGCGTTTTCGCGCTGATCGTGTGCTTCCGCTTGGGATCGAAAATCACGAGATCTGCGTCACTGCCAACGGCAATCGTTCCCTTGCGCGGATAAAGCCCGAATAACTTTGCTGGAGTCGTCGAAACCAGTTCCACAAAACGGTTGGCGCTGAAACGGCCTCCGGCCACGCCACCCGAGTAGATCAGGCTCATGCGGTGCTCCACGCCCGGGCCGCCGTTCGGAATCTTTGTGAAGTCGTCTTTGCCGAGTTCCTTCTGTTCTTTGAAACAGAACGGACAGTGATCAGTCGAGACGACTTGTAAATGATCGCGTTTCAACCCGTTCCATAATTTCTCCTGATGCCATTTTTCGCGCAACGGTGGAGTAAATACGTATTTCGCGCCTTCAAATCCCGGTGCGTCCATGTTTTCAAGGGAGAGGTATAGATACTGGGGGCAAGTCTCGGCATAGACTGGCAATCCGCGGTCACGCGCCTCGCGCACTTTTTCGAGCGCATCGTTGCAGCTCAAATGGACGATATAAATCGGCGCGCTGGCCATTTCCGCGAGAGCAATGGCGCGCGCCGTCGCTTCTGCCTCAGCCGTGGTAGGACGTGTCAGCGCATGATATTTTGGCGCCTTTTTCCCTTCGGCAAGCGCCTGCTGCACGATCACATCGATCGCGCTGCCATTCTCGGCATGCATGCACACCAGACCACCATTCTTCGACGTGGTCTGCAGCGCTTTGAAGATGCTGCCATCGTCGAGCATGAAGACGCCCGGATATGCCATAAACAGCTTGAAGCTGGTGACGCCTTCGTACACGAGATCATTCATCTCTGCCAGTTGCCCGCCGGAAACATCCGTCACGATGCAGTGAAACGCATAATCACAAACAGCTTTGCTCGAGGCTTTGCTCATCCACGTGTCGAAAGCCTGTCGCAAAGGCTGGCCTTTGTATTGGATCGCGAAGTCGATCAGTGTGGTCGTCCCACCAAAAGCCGCGGCCCGTGTACCCGTTTCAAAATCGTCGGCACTGGTCGTTCCGCCGAAGGGCATGTCAAGATGCGTGTGCACATCGATGCCTCCCGGCATAATCAGCTTGCCAGCAGCGTCGATGATCTTTGCCGTGTTCTGCACGGGCAGATCGTTTCCGATGGCTGCAATTTTGCCGTTCGAAATGGCAACGTCAGCCGTGTAAGTGTCGGTGGCCGTCACCACCGATCCATTTCTGATGATCGTGTCAAAGCTCATCGGTCCCTCCCGCACACTGGCCGAGATGAAACAAGGAATTCTATGCTACACTGCCGCTCCTCAGTCAGAGGTCGTACTGTCATGTTGTCATTCCGAGTGCCCGATTTTGGCGCGAGGAATCTGCTTTTTACCCTAGAGTCCATAGATAGCAGATTCCTCGTAGCTTCGTTCCTCGGAATGACAAAATAATTCGAATACATACGAGGGCCAGCCATGCACTTCGGCATCACCATCAAACCTGACATATCCATCGAACGCATCATCGGTCTCACGCGCCAGGCCGAAGCCGCTGGATTCGAATACGCCTGGATTTTCGACTCGCACGTTTTGTGGATGGAGCCTTACCCGCTGATGACGCTGATGGCAACGAACACAAAAAAGATGCGCATCGGCACCTGCGTGACCAATCCGGCGACGCGTGATCTTACGGTCACGGCGAGTCTGTTCGCGACGCTCAATCTTATTTCTGGCGGACGCATGGAACTCGGCATCGGACGCGGTGACAGCTCGCGCCGCGTGATGGGCAAAAAGCCTGTGAGTTGGTCGCAGTTGGAAACGGCAGTGCAGGAGTTTCGCGATCTGACCAGTGGCAAAGAAGTGCAGCACGACGGCCAGCCCACGCGGCTAACATGGGCAAAAGACTCTCCGCGGGTGTGGATCGCTGGATACGGACCCAAGGTTTTGCACATGGCCGGACGCGTAGCGGACGGCATCATCCTGCAATTTGCTGACCCGGCGCTGATCGACTGGTGCATGGGATTTGTAAGAGAAGGCGCGCGCGCCGCTGGCCGCGACCCAAAGCAGATCGAAGTCATGTCCGCCGCGCCGGTGTGGGTGTCCGACGACTTGAGTGTCGCTCGCGAACGCGTGCGGTGGTTTCCTGCCTTAGTGTCGAACCATGTGATGGACCTGATCCGCCAATACAAGCCAGAAGATTTGCCCCCGGCTCTGACCTCATACGTGCAAGATCGGGGGAAATACGATTACCAACATCACTGCGAGGTTGGCAGCGACAACGCGGAGTTCGTTTCCGACGAGGTGATTGATCGCTTCTGTTTGGTCGGCCCGGCAAAGGCACATCAGAAAAAACTGCGTGAGTTGGAAGAGGTTGGCGTGACGCAGTTCAACATCTACCTGATGTGCGGGGATGAAGAGCAGAATTTAGAAAGTTTTCAGCGCGAGGTTCTGCCGGCTTTTAAGAGGTGAATGTACTATCATTCGGTAGATGCGGCGCCCCTGGATAACAATTCTGGGATTCGAACTCGCTCTGCTGAGCGCGACGGGTTTCTGGGCACCTGATACGCTAGTGCACGCCATCCGAGCCTACAAGTTCGAGTCTTCCGGTGTGATAGTCATCTCCATCGTAATGCCATTGTCACTGCTGCTGGTGCTCGCCTTAGCCAAGCGAGCAATGCATGTCGATCCACTTAAGCATATTGGCGCTATTCTAGCGGGGGTGTGGTTTCTTGGCGGCCTGTTCATGATGTTAGGCGCGAGTTTTTCTGGCGGCGGATTCAATGGTTCACAGGGTTGGCGCTGGGCTATCACATCAACGCTGCTCTCGTTATTTCCTCCCTACACATTCGTTTTGGCTATCTACGACGGTTCACTATTGGCACTGTTGCTCGTAACCGCGATTGGAATGATTGCTCTAACAATTCGATCTCGTGGGCTCATGGAAAATAAAAGCGAGGTCCGTTACCATTTCAAACGATAACTAGGCGGGATGTACATTGCTTCTTCGCATCATTCCGAAATACGAGCAAAATGAAACAACGAAACCCACAAACCACGAATAAGCGTACAGGAATTTCAGCGAAGGAATCACTACCCCCGACAAAGCAATGCCTGCGCCCAAAGCTAGGGCGATAACCGCGCGCCAATTGAATCCCCGTGTGTATTCGTAGACTCCATCCCTCAAGTACAAATCCTCAAGTTGCAGAACACGGTGTCGAATTACGAAATAATCGCAGATCATGATGCCTGCGACCGGGCCCAGAAACGCTGCGTAACCGCCCAGCCATCCAAAAATGAATGTTCCGTAATCAGAGAGCAGCTTCCAGGGCATCATGGCAACGCCCATAAAGCAGGTGATGATACCGCCAGTACGGAAACTGATTTTCTTCGGCCACAGGTTTGAGAAGTCATTCGCCGGCGAGACGACATTGGCACCGATGTTGACGTTGAGAGTGGCCAACAAAATCGCGACCAGCGAAATCACGACGGCAATCGGAGAATGAAAGCGACTGAGCAATTGCACTGGATCCCAGATCGCGGTGCCATAGATGACCACTGTCGCCGAAGTCACGACGATTCCCACAAAGGCATACAGAGTCATGGTCGTAGGCAACGCGAGCGCCTGACCGATGATCTGCTCACGCTGATTGCGCGCAAACCGCGTGAAGTCAGGAATGTTCAGCGAGACTGTCGCCCAAAAACCAACCGTGCCATTTAAAGCTGGAATCAGGAACTTCAGAAACTCTGGAAAACTGGTGAAGCGCGAAGGTACAGACAGCATGGGGCCGAAACCACCGGCGGTCGTGTAAGCCCATCCCAACAGCAACAGACCGACACCGAGAAGAATCGGCGCGCTGATGCCTTGCAGCATGCGGATGTATTCGATTCCCTTGAGCACGACCACAAGGTTGATAAGCCAGAAAAGAAAAAAGCAGATCGCCGTACCGTACGCAACGTTCTTCCATCCCGGAATGAGGGTTGTCAGCAGCGTGCTGATCGCCTCGCCGCCGATCCAGGCTTGAATGCCGAACCATCCGCACGCCACCAGAGCGCGCAGCACGGCGGCGATGTTCGCCCCCAACACTCCAAACGACGCGCGCGCCAGGACTGGGAACGGAATGCCATACTTCGCACCCGGATGCGAATTCAGCAGCATCGGCACCAGCACAATCACGTTGCCGATGAAGATCGTGGCGATCGCCTGCTTCCAATTCATTCCCCCTTGGATCAAACTGGAGGCCAGCATGTAGGTGAGGATGTTGACCGACATCGAAACCCAGAGCGCAGCGAAGTTGTAGGTGCCCCAATGCCGGCGCTCGGCGGTGGTAGGGGCGAGGTCGTGGTTATAAAGCGGGCTGGATTCGATACGAGGAGAAATTGCTGTTGTGGTCATTTGTATGTTCGTGTAGCCCCGGACGCCCTCGTCCGGGGTTCACACAGCACTGTGTTTCGCAGGGCGGACGAGGCGTCCGCCCCTACATAAACCTAATCGGCTGCGACCGACGTCCCACTCTGCGTGGTCAGTGGGCCGTAGCTGTCAGGCCGCCGATCGCGGAAAAACTGCCACACTTTGCGGACTTCGGCGATCATGTCGAGATCGAGATCTGCGACGACAACCTCGTCCTTATCGCGGCTGGCCTGCGCTACGATCTTCCCCCGTGGATTGCAGAAGTAACTCTTTCCATAAAACTCGCCAATGCTCCACGGCTTTTCGGTTCCAACGCGGTTGATCGCTCCGACGAAATAACCGTTAGCAACGGCGTGTGCCGGTTGTTCCAGTTCCCAAAGATATTCCGAAAGTCCGGCCACAGTTGCTGACGGATTGAAAACGATTTCCGCACCGTTCAACCCCAGAATGCGCGCGCCTTCAGGAAAATGGCGGTCGTAGCAGATATAAACGCCGATACGCGCGTACTTCGTTTCAAACACCGGGTAGCCAAGGTCGCCGGGGGTGAAATAAAACTTCTCCCAAAATCCTGGATGGCAGTGCGGAATGTGATGCTTGCGATACTTGCCAAGATAACCCCCGTCGGCATCAATGACGGCAGCGGTATTGAAATACACGCCTGCCATCTGCTCTTCATACACCGGAACAACGATTGCCATGCGATGCTTTGCGGCCACTTTCTGCATGAGCTGTGTTGTCGGACCGTCGGGCACGCGTTCGGTCAGTTCATACCAGCGTGCGTTCTGCTCAGCACAGAAATACGGACCATAAAACAGTTCCTGTAAGCAAAGAATCTGCGCCTTCTTCTTCGCTGCCTGTTCGATCAGCTTCATGTGCTTGTCGATCATCGCTTTTCGAATCTGAGCGAGTGGACGCTCGGTTGAGAGCGCGTTGCTGGCTTGAATCAAGGCGCAGCGGACAATGCGGGGCATGGGATCCTCCCAGGCGGAATCGTCGAGGAACGAAACTATAGCAGAAAGCAGGCAACTTCTTGGCCACGGATTCACACGGATCAACACGAATAAACTCTTTATCACTGGTTCTTATCCGTGGAATCCGTGTAAATCCGTGGCCATTGAAGTTGTTCGTCGTTGACATCCATATGCTTTGCTCAATAGACTCGGCCTGCTTTCCGCGAGCAGACTATGGCCAAACGCCCTCGAATCGCAGTGGTCGGCAGTGCAAATGTCGATTTGACCACGTTCACGGACCAGTTTCCCAAGCCGGGTGAAACCATCTTTGCGCAGAAGTTTGATCTCGGCTTCGGGGGAAAGGGGGCAAATCAGGCCGTGGCCGCTCGCCTTTGCGGTGCGGAAGTATTCATGGTCGCTCGCGTAGGCAGCGACTTGTTCGGTCCGGCGACAATCGAAAATTTCCGTAGGCAGGGAGTCGACGCAACCCACATCAAGCAGGTCGAGGGTTTATCGAGCGGCGTAGCCCCGATCTTCGTCGAGCCGAGCGGACAGAATCGTATCCTGGTCGTCAAAGGCGCCAACGACGCCCTGAAACCCGCTGATGTAGATGCAGCCGCCGACACGCTGAAAACCGCCGACTGCATCGTCCTTCAATTTGAAATACCGCTGGAGACGGTCTACTACACGGTTGCCTTTGCACGGAAACATGGCATACGTTGCATTGTTAATCCCGCTCCCGCGCAGCCGGTTGATCTGCAGGCATTAAATGGCCTCGATTACTTCATCCCCAACGAGCATGAAGCGGAAACAATAACGGGCGTTGGGATAAAGAATCCCGACGACGCCACACGCTGCGCTGAAAAGCTCTTGAGCAACGGCACCCGCCGCGTCATCATCACGTTGGGTGCAAACGGATCACTTTTGGCGACCCACGAAGGAAGCGAGCATATCGCACCATTCAAGGTTCAGAGCATCGACAGCACCGGTGCCGGTGACGCGTTCATAGGAAGCTTTGCCGTCTTCCTAGGCGAGGGATTGCCCGAACGCGAAGCCGTGCGCCGCGCGAATCTCTACGCAGGTCTCTCGACCACCGGAGTGGGAACACAAAAATCTTTCTATGATCGCGCGCGCTTTGACTCGGAATGGTTTTCGCGCTCTTGAATCTCACCGAGCAATTTTTTCGATAACGAGTGCAAAACGGGCGCGGACTAATATGGTTCTGCTACGAAAATTCTTGACTTACCGCTAAGCGGAGATTTATAAGCCGTGTCTACGGTCAGGGAGTCCTCCAGCCTTCATCACGGAGAAGGGGGGAGGGTTTTTCTTTTTGGGCATCCAGTTTGCCAAAGGCTTTCTTGCCAAAGACGGGCAAAAAACAAGATCGCTAAAACAAGATTGCCAAAAGACGATAGACGGTCCAACGAAGATCGTCGAAAGGAAGTGTGAATACAATGTCGAGGACACAGAGGCTCTTCGCGGCGTGTATCGGTTCGTTATTTTGTCTGGTCAGTCCACTCCTTTACGGTCAGGCAACCGGAAGCTTCTCGGGAACGGTAGCCGACAAAGCGGGTGCGGTGATCTCTGGAGCGAACGTGCGGGTCACGTCACAAGCTACCGGCCTCGTGCGCGAAGCCAAGACCGACGACTCCGGCCACTATCTCATCCCGCTGCTTCCAGTTGCATTCTTCACTATTCATGTTGAGGCTCCCGGTTTCGCCGCGGCAGAGCAGAAAGATGCCCGCCTGCAAGTCGACGAGCAACGCGAGTTGAACTTCACTCTCCAGCCTGCATCGGTCAGCACAAATGTCGAGGTAAGCGCGACTGAAGTTGCCGTCGAGACGTCAACGCCGGCCCTGGGCCAGGTTATCACCTCTGAAGAAGTCGCCGAACTTCCATTGAATGGCCGGAATTTTGTACAGCTGGCAACGCTTACGCCAGGGACGACTCAGTCGACGAGCCCGAACAGTTTTTTTACGCAAGCCGCTAGTAGTGAGGCCGCAACGCGTGGCTCGTTCTCTCTCTCGTCAGGCGGTTCGCGCGAGCAAGAGACTGATTGGCTGCTTGATGGGAACGATAACAATCAGCTGGATGAAGGTGGGATCGCGATTTTCTCTTCGATTGATGACATCCAGGAATTCAAGGTGTTGACGTACAACTACTCCGCCGAATACGGAGAGCGTGCCGGTCCGACGGTGCTGGTTACGACCAAGTCAGGTTCCAACCAGTTTCATGGGTCGCTCTTCGAATACTTCCGCAATACGAAGCTGGATGCGAAGATCTTCGATTTTGGGACGCCATCTCCAAAGCAGCAATTCAACCTGAATCAATTTGGCGGATCGTTCGGGGGACCGATCCAAAAGGATAAGACGTTCTTCTTCATTGATTACCAGGCCAAGATGCAGCGCCGTGGCGTGCCGTTTAACGGCTTCGTTCCGACGACCGCAATGACGACGCCGGATGTGAATGGGAACTATGTCTTCCCGTTTGCGACCCTTAACAATCCCTACGCGGGAACGACTTTTCAGTGCGTTGGCATCACCACCACGCCGGAGCCGGTGAATCCGGCTAATGGAAGTCAAACTCCGGGCACACCTTGCGCGACGATTCCTGCAGCTCTTGTCGATCCCGCTGGAGCAAAGGTGATTCAACTATATCCCGCGCCCAATGCGAACAATGCATTTTTCAACTATACCAACTCACCCGTTCGCAAGCTGAACGAAGGCACATGGGATGTTCGCGTCGATCACAATTTCTCTAGCAAAGATTCAATCTTCGGACGCTTCAGCTACGACCAGGCAACGAACTTTGTACCCGGCGGCTCACCAACCTGGTCGGAACAGAACGCTTTTGGCAGCAATCAACATATCGAGAATCATGGGCGCAACCTGGCGATCTCTGAAACACACGTTATCTCGGCGAACACCATCAACCAGCTCAATGTTGGCTACAATCGGATCTTCAACCACATTCTTTCATTCGGTACAGGCACCTGTGAGGCTGCGGCCCTGGGCATCCCGGGCGCCGATTTGGCGAGCAAATGCGACAGCATCACTGGCTACCCAGCCAGCCTGAACCAGGCCCCGCAGGAATGCGAAAGTTGCGGCATGACCTCGTTCCTGATGTCGGCGTATTTTGCAGTTGGAGATCGCGGCTTCGCGCCTTACCAGGGCGGAACGAACGTTTATTCGGTTTCCGATACTTTGGATTTAATTCGCGGTAAGCACAACATTAAGTTTGGCGGTGTGTTTCGCGACAGTCAGATGAACGTAAGGAACAATGCCTTCCAGGACGGCTTTGTGGTGGAAACTGGTCTTCTGACCGGCGATGACATGGCTGACTTGCTCCTCGGGAGCATGGGCACGTTCGCAGCACACGATCAGACGTTTCTTGGAGCCACCACTGGCCGCCGCTGGAAGCTGTTTCGGCCTTTTGTTCAGGATGATTGGCGGGTAACCAACAACCTGACCCTGAACCTGGGTCTCGCTTGGGCATTAGTGACGCCGGTGACCGAAGTGCAGAACCGCCAGGCGAATTTCGATGTGCAGACGCTCAAGTGGTATGTTCCAAAAGGCAGCCCCGGCATCGCAGGCTGCACGGTCTGCGTTGCGACTGACGGCGCTGCCGGAATTCAGTTCGACAAGACTGCGTTCGAACCGCGCATTGGATTTGCCTGGAGACCGATGGGAAGCGAGAAAACCGCAGTCCGCGGTGGATACGCCATTTATCACGATTCAGCATGGAATCAAGGCGGACAAGGCTTGTGGCAAAATCCGCCCTACTATGCGGAAGTGGATACCAGTTCTTTCTTCTTTCCTTTCGGCAGCACAGTCGACCACTTGTCCGGCGGATTCCTAGTGCCGGTCAATACCCCCTCCAGTACTCCGGTACCAGTTCCCCCGGCGGTCGGTTCCGGCGCGGTGTTCAACTCGCCTGTGAATCCGCAGGCCTATACCGGCACGATTCAATCGATGAATCGCAATTTCAAGCAGGGAATCGTGCAGCAGTGGAATCTCAATGTGGAGCATCAGTTGCCCGGAAATGTGGTGCTGACGGTGGGTTATGCCGGTTCCCGTGGAGCACACATCTTGGTAGGCCAACTAAATGAAAACCTCAACGAGCCGAGTGCGTGCCCGGGTGGCACCAACTTCACGCCAGGCTACACGCTGGGCTGCGGTTTTGGAACGTTCCCTTATACTGTCAATCAGCCCGGTGGCGGTTTCTTCCAGAGCGTCGACACGAACAACAGCATCGGCGCCTCCCGCTACGATTCTCTCCTCGTAAAGGCTGAAACCAAGAGCACGCGGCACGGGCTCTATGCCTTGCTCGGTTATACCTATTCGCGGAATTTTGACTCCGGTCTCACCGACGGCTTGGGCACCAACCCCGGAGCTCTCTATTATCCCCTGCCTGGAAGCGCAAAACTGGATTGGGGCTTGTCGCAGCTGAACCTCAATCACAGCTTCACCGCGAGCGTTCTTTACGACTTGCCGTTCGGGAAAGGCAAGCATTTCGGAGGCAATTGGAGCGGAGCTACGAATGCCGTCCTCGGTAACTGGCATCTTGATTTAATTGAAAGAGCAACCTCCGGCTTCCCCTTGTTTGTGGTCGACAGCGGCGATGGATCCGGCACGTTCTTCTCTTACAACGGGAATACCCTTCAGCGCCCCAACCAGGTAGGCGATCCGAACGCGGCTGGGACGGTGGCTGCCAATCCAACCTGCAACGCTCCCTCGCAGATCCATACTTTGCAGCATTGGTTCAATCCCTGCGCATTCGAAAAGGCGCCCACTGGTGAACTTGGGACTGCTCCGCGCGCTCCCGTTTACGGTCCGCGTTTCGTGAACACCGATTTCTCGGTCATCAAGAACTTTCCATTGCCATTCCGCGAGGGCGCGAATCTGCAATTCCGGGCTGAGTTCTTCAATCTGTTCAACCATCCACAGTTCTATCTCCAAGGTTTTGGTGGGACCGGAGAGCAGGATATAAACACCGGATCGAGCTTTGGCGTCGTCAATGGCACAGTCAATAACCCTCGCCTAGCGCAGTTTGCCTTGAAGGTTACATTCTAGAGATCGCTCCGGGCGAGAGCTACATTCGGGCAGACTGGGAAATACCGGTCTGCCCAAAATTTTTTCGGAGTAGTATAGACCAACTTTTTTGTGCAAGGACAGCACGAGATGCCCATCCTTACAAAGTTGCGAAAGACCAAATTCCTAGCTCTTGTGCTGCTCCTGGCCAGCGTCTCTTCTGCTCAGTCCCGCCGCAAAATCATCATCAACGAAGACGCCTCCGGTCCCGGTGGCAGCAACATTCAGACACTGGCGCTGTTGATTCAGTCGCCGCAGGTTGAAGTGCTTGGCATCACCGTCGTCAGTGGAGATCAGTGGCGCGACGAAGAAGTCGCCCACATTCTGCGCCTGCTCGAAATCATGGGCCGCACCGACATTCCCGTCGTGCCCGGAGCGGAGTTCCCGCTAGTCCGCCGCCGCGAAGAAACGCAACTCTGGCAGCTGCGCTACGGCAAGGTCGCCTACGCCGGCGCATGGGACGATCGCTGGTGGCACGATCCCTCAGTGATCCCGCCGCTTCCGGAAGGCAAGCCAACGACGAAGCCCGCCGATGAAGATGCCGCGCACTTTCTCATTCGCATGGTGTGGAAGTATCCGCACGAAGTTACAATTTATGAGGGCGGACCGATGACCAACCTGGCGCTTGCAATCTCGCTCGACCCACAGTTTCCCGAACTCGCCCAGGAACTGGTCTTCATGGGCGGGAGCATCAGCCCGCCAGCCGAATATCCTGAGTATGCAGACAATCCACGCCACGAATTCAATTTCTGGTTCGATCCTGAGGCAGCCGAAATCGTCCTGCGAGCGCCGTGGAAGAAAATTGTCTGCACTCCAACTGACATTTCGGTCAAAACACACATGACCCCGGCGATGGCCAAACAGATCGGCGCGGCAGGAACTCCGCTAGCGCACTACATTGAACGCTTCGCCATGTTCTCGCCGGGGGCCGACATCATGTGGGATGAACTCGCCGCCGCCGCATGGATCGACCCGACTATCATCACAAAAACCGGAACCCGCTACATGGGAGTCGATATCGATCATGGAGCTGGATATGGAAACACGCTAACCTGGGGACTCAAAGACGGTTTCGGAAAAGACCACCCTCGTCCTAGCGCCCAGCCGGTCGAAATCCAAATGGATCTTGATACCGAAAAGTTCTATCGCATGTTCGTAAATCTGATGTCTACACCCACGCCGAAGGGCATTGATTAAGAATCGAGCTTCGTTCGACCGACAGCCCCAGGGCAAGGCTTAGGTGGCTGTCGCCACATAACCCAGAGCATCCCGTGGCTGGCACCGATTTTGCGAACAGCATACAATACTTATTTGCGACTCTGCCCTCTATGTCTCCCATCCCAGACGATCTCACAACAGTAAAAGACGACATGATTGCCTTCATCGAAGGCCACGGTATGCGCCGCTTTCCCGGCTATGTCGACTATGAAGAGGTGCAGTGTGTCATGTGGGAGATGGGCGGAAATCCCGACGGCTGGAAGGATTTCGTGGAGCTTGCCAAAATTGCCGGTGCGCCATTCCTTTCCATGCACTCGTGGACTCTCGAGCGCGAAGAACTCGACGAACTGGTGGAACGCCTTACCAACTCGGAATTCACCGATGGGGACGACGTGGAAGACGCCCGCTGGCTCCGAGCGCATGCCGGCAAAGTAGGATTTCTGCAGCTGGGATGGGCGTATCAGGGATCGATGTTCGTATGCGACGTTAGCACTGAGTGGTACGATCGCTACCAGCGCCTCCTCGAAGTCTCCGACGAATTCGGCGGCCTCACCATGGATGAACCCGATCAGGACGAGGAGAACTAGCTCGTGGAGGGGCGGACGCCCTCGCCCGTCCATGCCGAGCCCATCTCGGCCAGCATCACGTCGTCCGCTCAGTAGTAAACTCATTCCTACCGATGCGGTGGATTCCCAGAAGCACTGACCGAGCAGCCGTCAGTCGTTTAGCTTCTGACTTCAGCATCGATTCCACGCTTGCCCTGCTCGATCAACGCACGAAAAATATTCTCGCCTCACTGCTTGTCCGCCGCGGTATCACTGACTTCGAATCAGCTCGACGTTTCCTCTCACCTTCACTTGACCATCTTCATGCGCCCGAGCAAATGCTCGGCCTGAGCACTGCCGTCGATCGCATCGTCGCCGCCATCGAACACAAAGAACCGATTCTGATCTATGGCGACTACGACGTTGACGGCACGATGGCAGTGATCATTCTGAAGACTGCGATCGAACTCTGCGGCGGCGCTGCCGACTTCCACGTACCGCATCGTATTCGCGAAGGCTACGATCTGCGCGGAGATGTGATCGAGGCCGCCGCCGCTGCAGGCATTCGCCTGATCATCAGCGTCGACATGGGCATTCGCGCCTTCGCTCCTGCTGAAACAGCTCACCGGCTTGGCGTCGACCTCATCGTGACCGATCATCACCTGCCTGGTCCTGATGGCGTTCCGAAGGCGCTAGCTGTGGTCAATCCAAATCAGCGAGACTGCGAGTATCCCTACAAGCAACTCTGCGGCGCCGGAGTCGCTTTCAAACTGGCGCAAGGATTGATGCAGCGCCGTTTGGACGCGAAAGATCAGAACAAACTTCTGCTGTCATTCCTGAAAGTGGTGGCGATCGCAACCATCGCTGATGCCGTGCCTCTGAACGGAGAGAATCGCGTTTTTGCCTCGTTGGGTTTGGATGCGCTTCGCCGCGCGGTGAACCCCGGGCTGAAGAGTCTGTTAGAACTGGCGCAGATTTCTGCGAACCGCCCACCCACTTCAGGCGAAGTCGGATTCCGTATCGCGCCGCGTATCAACGCCGCCGGACGCATGGATGTTGCCCGCGATGTCATCGAACTCTTCAGTGTGAAAGATCCTACGCGCGCTCGCGAGCTTGCCCAAAAACTCGACACCCTCAACACCGCTCGACAGGAAGAAGAGCATCGCATCCTGTGCGAGTTGGAAGACCGTTTCATAAGTGATCCTGCTTTGTGCGATGCCTACTGCATTGTGGTCGATGGCGAAGGCTGGCATCGCGGCGTCATCGGCATCACAGCGACACGAGTCGTCGAGCGATATAACCGTCCCACAGTTGTGATCTCGCGTGAAGGTGAGGAGGCCTTCGGCTCCGGCCGTTCCATTCGCGCCTTTCATCTGCTCGAAGCCATCGAGAGCTGTAGCAGTCTCTTTACGCGCTACGGCGGCCATTCCCATGCCTGCGGATTCGCCATGCCTTCCGCCGATGTTGGCGAGTTGCGCTCTCGCTTGGATGCTTTCGCACGGACACGCCTCACGCCGGCAGATTTCGAACCAGTTCTCGATCTCGACGCTGAGCTTAGCCTGTGCGATGTTACGCCCGAACTATTTCAAGCGCTGCATTTGCTCGAACCTTATGGTATTGGGAATCCCGAGCCAGTCTTCGCTGCGCGTGGAGTGCAGTTGACCGCGCCGCCACGCATTCTGAAAGACAAGCACGTCAAGCTGAAACTTAGATCGGGGTCAAACCCGCCTGCCTTCGAGGAACTGTCAGAACTTTCTACCGTTGCAGTACTGACGGCATCACGCTGTCATCCTAACGGTGCTGAGATCCGGCGCGAGGAGCGCACGTCGGCGGTTGCCGAAGCGCAGCACGGTTTGCAGGGAACGGGTAGTCAAGAACGGAGAGCTGATCTCAGATCCAAAATCACATTCGATGCCCTCGGATGGCACATGGCCGAACGGCTAGCCCAAACCCCGCTGCTGGCGGGTGACACGGTTGATATCGCTTTCACCGTCGGAAGCAACGACCATCCCGAATACGGCGGCATTGAACTCTCGCTGCGAGACTTCAAGGGTGTGTAAGAGCGGGCCTTTAGGCCTTTGATCCACCAGGGCTGAAGCCCCTTTTGTTCATGAGCCTAACGCGGCGCTAAAGCGCCGATCTTCCACAGGCTATTCTTTAGGCTTCTTTTTACCAAAGATGGTAGTGCCCATCCCGGCGGGCCATTTCCACGCTGACTCCAAATAACTTCGCCAGCTGCTCAACTTGCAAAATTTCCTCCTTCGGTCCGTCGGCCACAACGCATCCGCGGCTCATCAGCACGACGCGCTGAATCTCTGGGACAATGTCGGCCAGTTCGTGCGTCACCAGAATGATAGCCGTTCCAGAATTGGCCAAATCGCGCATCGTTCGCCGCAGGCTCTGCTGTGCGGCGAGATCAAGCGAGTTGCACGGCTCATCAAACAGCAATGCACGCGGCTTGTGCACCAGCGCACGAGCGATCAACACGCGCCGCGCTTCTCCCGACGACATCTCGCACACTGGCCGTTCCGCAAGATGCGAAATCTTCAGTTCTGTTAGTAGCGCATTCGCAAGTTCTCTTTGCTTCGCGTCGACCGCATGATTTGAATAAATGGCTGTACTGCTGAAAAAGCCGGAGAGCACCACGTCCAGCCCGCTTGCATCACCCGTGCAGGAAAGCATCAGATCATTCGAGACGATCCCCAGCCGCTCGCGCAGCTTAAACACATCCCAGCACTCTTCTCCGAGAATCGACATCGACGACTCAGGCCGCGCTATCGGATAGCATTCGCGAGTGATGATCTTGATTAGAGTCGATTTGCCACAGCCATTTGGCCCGAGAATGGCAACATGCTCGTCGCTGCCTACACGCAAGGTAAAGTCGTCGAGCGCGATCTTCTGACCGCGCATAACACGTAGATTGCGAAAGTCAAGAAGGGGAAGTGGTTGACCAGTCATGCCGTTGTAGAAACTTGGTAGCGCCGGCATCCCTGCCGGCTGTCGCGAGGACGCCGCCACAACAGCCGCCGAGACGGCGGCGCTACGAGAGTATCAGACGGCCTCAATTCTCCGCCGTCTTCTTGTACTTGCATTACACTGAACTCAGATGCCGCTCCCGATTTACCGTCTCCGGCGCCTGCTGGCTGCGACCGCGATTTTGCTGACCGCGGTCGTGACGGGGATGTATCTCTACGCGCGGATGCGCACGCGCGACGTGCGCAAAGACGTGCCGCACAAGCTTGGCTACGACATCAGCAAAACAGCAAACGGCTTCCAGATTTCAAAGTCTGACGGGAAGCGTACTCTGTTCACCGTTCAGGCGAGCGATGTCACCGAGTTCAAGCTCAATGGCAAGGCCGAACTGCACAACGTCAATATCATCCTCTATGGGCGCGACTCCACCCGTTTCGATCAAATTTCTGGTGATGACTTCTCTTACGATGAGAAGACCGGCGAGATCACGGCGAAAGGCGACGTGCAGATCGACTTGACGGCAAATCCTACGGGCCTCACCAGTCCTGACCAGTCCGCGCCGAAGAATATAAAGAATCCGATCCACCTCAAGACGCATGATCTGATCTTCAACAAAGACAGTGGTAACGCCGCGACCGACGCGCGAGTCGATTTCAGCACCTCCCAAGCCACAGGGTGGGCCGTAGGTGCGAAATATGCGGGTAAAGACAATTTGCTCACACTAGTGTCGCAAATTCATGCAACGCTAAGCGGTCAGAACGCTGCCGTGATCGAAGCTGAGCACGGCGTGATCACAAGCGACCCACGCGAAGTTGTACTCGACCATCCCCATCTCGATCACGAAGGGGGAATGCTGCAATCCGATCAAGCGGTCTTCCATCTCGGCCCGGACAATAGTGTGCAGAGCGTGCTCGCCACGGGGAACGTGACTGCAGAAATGCGCAGCGCGAAAGGAAAGGGCTCCCACGAGACAGAGGTGTCCGAGATTCACGCACATTCCGATCAAGGCGAGTTTCAACTAACGGAAAAGGGGAACTTGCTTCGCACCGCAACATTGACCGGCAATGTCCACGTCGAGCAGGCAGGATCTCAGCCGATGCAGGGAGAAGCTCCGCGTGTTGTGCTGGAATATGCAGGCCGAAACCAACTCCAGAAAGTGCATGCTCTTGATGGCGCTCACTTGATAGAGAAATCTGCTGGGACGAAGCAGCCGGGAACCGGCTCCGGACCACAGGACTTCGAGCTTACCGCCCCCGTCATCGACTTCGCCGTCGCACAAGGCCATATTCTTACGCAGGCTGAAACCAATGGCGCAGCGCAGATCAAAATTTTGCCCTCACAACAGCCTGCCGTCGCCTCTGCGAAGACGCCTCAGCAGACTGTCGTGACTGCCGGAAAGTTCACTGCAAAGTTTGCAATGGCCGACGGCAAGAATCACCTTGCCACCATGCACGGTGCACCCAACGCTCGCATCGTCAGTTCGACTGCTGGCGAGCCCGATCGCGTCAGCACCAGCGACTCTGTCGACGGCGTTTTCCTGCCTCAAGGTGGAATCGAGTCAATGACACAACTCGGCCACGTTGCCTACTCCGATGGCCAAGCTCCCGACAAGCGCATGCAGGCTTGGTCCAACAGCGCCCATTACACGCCTGCCGACCAGATGCTCGTTCTTACAGGCAGTCCGCGCGTGTCCAGCGGCTCCATGGTAACAACGGCAAACGTCATCCGAATGAATCGTGCGACCGGAGACGCCATCGCTGAAGGCGACGTCAAGAGCACGTATAGTGAACTCAAAGAGAAGCCCGACGGCGCCCTGCTGGCGTCATCCTCGCCTATCCATGTCACCGCGCAGACCATGACCGCCCACAAAACTCCGGGCATAGCCCTCTATACTGGCAACGCCCGCCTTTGGCAGGACGCCAACATCATTGAAGCCCCATCTATCCAATTCGACCGAGACCGCCGCTTCGTAACCGCTCAAGGCACAGCTGACACGCCTGTATTGACAACCTTGGTGCAGTTTTCCAAGGCCGACGACAGTTCAAACGGAAAAACCACAAGGAAAACGCCCCGAACAAGCCCCATTGCCATCACAGGCATGCGCCTCACCTACGCAGATTCCGAACGAAAAGCTCACTACGAAGGTGGTGTAACAGCCAAAGGAACCGACTTTAGCGCTGTCGCAAAATCAGCTGACGCATATCTCGTTCCCCATAGTCAAACAGCAGGCTATCAATCACTTGCTGGACCCTCGCGGCTCGACCACATGGTTGCCTATGACGACGTTGTCATCCAGCAGTCCGGTCGTCGGGCCGACGGCCAAAAGCTGATCTACACTGCCTCCGACGACAAGTTCGTCCTCACGGGCGGTCCGCCTAGCATTTTTGATGCCGAACAAGGCAAGATTACGGGCGTTTCGTTGACTTTCTTCAGACGCGATGATAGGGTGCTCGTAGAAGGCGAAGCAAGTACTCCTGTGGTAACGAAAACGCGAGTGACCCGCTAATAAGGTCACGAGTGGCAAGACAAATGCGTACTCTGGCCACCGAAGAAATTGGCAAATCGTACCGTGGCCGGCGCGTGGTCAATGGAGTCAGCCTGCGGGTCGAGCAGGGCGAAGTTGTTGGATTACTTGGACCTAACGGCGCAGGCAAGACCACAACGTTTTACGCCATCGTTGGCCTGATCCCTCCCGACACTGGCCGCGTGCTGTATGACGGTCAGGACATCACTGACGTTCCCATGTACCTGCGGGCCCGTCAGCATGGCATCAGCTATCTCCCGCAAGAAGCTTCGGTCTTTCGCAAGCTGACAGTCGAAGAAAATATTCTGGCCGTGCTCGAAGCCCAGCCGATTTCCTGGCACGAGCGCCGCGAGAAGATGGAAAAGTTGATCGACGAACTGGGATTGGAGCACATCCGCCAGAACCGCGGATATGCCCTCTCCGGTGGGGAACGCCGCCGCGTGGAAATTGCCCGTTGCCTCTGCATCAACCCCACGTTCATTTTGCTGGACGAACCATTTTCGGGCATCGACCCGATTGCCGTTCTCGATTTGCAGAAGATAATCAGTAATTTGCGGGCGAGCGGTATCGGGGTGCTAATTACCGATCACAACGTGCGTGAAACGCTTTCAGTCACAGACCGGGCCTACATTATCGATGACGGGCGAATTTTTCGTCAGGGACAGCCGGGGCAGTTGGCGACCGATCCGGAAGTGAGACGAGTCTACTTAGGGGAGAGATTTTCTTTGGTCTAAGAGCGTCGTTGGTCGATGGTCGTTGCGAAAACGACGGCTTATGCGCAATGACTGACCGCCAACGACTGACCGCCAACGACTAGCGACGAACGACATGGTTCTTCTTCAGCACAAACTCAGCGTAAAGCTTTCCCAGCGCCAGATCCTCACCCCTGGCCTGGTGCAGATGGTCTCTGTCCTCGCGCTCAACAAGCTCGAGCTCAAAGACATGATCAACACTGAGATGGTCGAAAACCCGGTTCTCGAAGAGCTGGAAGATTCCGTTCCCCTGCTCGACGAAGTCGGCAAAAAAGAAGAAGACCGCGACCGCGCTGCTGCCGCGACCACCGAAGAAAATCCCATCACCGCCGTCGAAAAGAAAGATCCTTTCGAAGAAATCGACTTCGGCTCGTTTTTTCAGGACTATCTCGATCCCGGCTACCGCACCCACAGCGAGATGGAGGAGATCGAGCGGCCATCATTTGAGAACTTCCTCTCGAAGCCCTCGAATCTGACCGACCACCTCGCCTGGCAACTGGGAGCGCTGAGCCTTCGCACAGAAGTGCGAGAGGCTGCTGATCTGATCCTCGGCAACCTCAACGAAGACGGATACCTGATCGCCAGCGAAGAGGAGTTGTTGGGAGTAGCCCCGCCCGCTCCGCCGGAAACCGATGCAGAAACCGTCAAAAATATTCTGGGTGAAGCGCAGGCCCTAGGCTTGGGCGAGATCGAGGTCGAGTCGGAATCGGAAACCACTGCCTCCGATCCCGTCGTTCCTGCTGGCCGTGATTTGACTGCCGCTGAAACCGCCGCTATTCCAGGCGTTGATGCATCATTCGTGGCTCCGCCGCAAGAGTCTGTAGTTTCTCAAGATTCTTCCGCCGCAGCCGTCGCTCCTGCGCCAGAGCACAAAGTCCAGGCCGCGTCGGCGTACCAGCCAAAATTTACCGCCGCTGACTTGAAAGAAGCCCTCGAAGTCGTCCGCCAGCTCGATCCTCCCGGTGTCGCCTGCCGCGATCTCAAAGATTGTCTGCTCTACCAGCTTCGTTATCACCAGGCACAACTCGCACTGCACAAAAACGGCAACGGCACTGCACAAGTTTTGCAGGACGCCGTAGCTATCGTCGACCAGCATCTGCGCGATGTGCAAAACAAGCGCCAAAAAGAAATCGCCAAGGCGATAGGCCGTCCCATCGAGGCGATTGAGCAGGCGCTCAATTACATCCGCACGCTCGATCCTCGTCCCGGCCTTCGCTACAACAAAGTCACAGCGCGGCTCATTGAACCCGACGTTGCTTTCGTCAAGCACGGAGACGAATGGCTCGTCGTCATGAACGACGAAGACCTGCCGCAACTTCGCCTCAACCCTGCCTACAAAAAGTTGGTCACGCGCGATGGTACGAACGACAAGAGCACGCGCGACTACGTGAAAGAGCGCTACAAGAGCGCCATCCAGCTCATCAAAAACATTGAACAGCGCAAGCAGACCATCACCAAGGTCTGCTACTGCATCGTCGCGCGCCAGCAGGATTTCCTCGAACGCGGAATCGATCAGCTCAAACCCATGATGATCAAGGAGGTGGCCGAAGAAATCGGTGTGCATCCTTCGACGGTAAGCCGTGCCGTGGCCAGCAAATACGCCCACACACCTCAGGGCGTATTCGAGCTGCGCTACTTCTTCAGCGAGAGCGTGCAAGGACCGGAGGGCGGCAATACGTCGCTCCTGATCCTCAAACGCCGCGTCAAAAAGTTGATCGATGAAGAAGATCCCAGCCGTCCGCTGACCGACGAGCAGATCACCCGCATCCTGCAATCGCAAGGCATACAGGTGACTCGCCGCACCGTAGCCAAATACCGCGAAGATATGCGCATCCCCAGCACGCACCAGCGCCGGGTAAAAAAATAGCGAAACCGCGTTGTCATCCTAGCGAGGCGTTTTTTGTCTCGCGAAGGATCTAGGCGAGCCGCGCGAAGCGTCGCGCTTTTGCGACGCACAAATCGCGCGTTTGGCTCGCATCCCTATAAATGCAGTGCCCGTTTTATGCCGATGATCAATCTACAGAGGGGGCGCTCATGAACGTGGAATACACTGGAAGACACTACGAAGTCACGTCCACCATCCGCAAAGAAGTTGAAACCGGCCTCGCAAAAATCCGCAAAATTCTGGGCGACAGATTTGAAACCAAGGTGATCCTCGCCGTCGAGAAACACCGCCACAAAGCCGAAATCACCATCAGCCCCCGTAACGGACCGCTGGTAGGCTTGGCCCAGGCCAAAGACATGACCATCGCCGTCAGCGAAGCCCTCGACCACTTGCAAAAGCAGGCGATCAAATACAAAACGCGCTGGCAGGCGAAAAAGCGCTCCGCGCGCAAAAGCGAAGAAGTCAAGAAGTGGAACGGCGGCCACTCCGAGCCGCTGCCGGTAGAAGCACTCCAAACTGCGGTCGGCTCCTCCGAAAAAACGGCGGTTCCCGTCCTCGTCCACAAATATCCCGCCGTGGCGAAAAGCACGGAAGTCCACATCGTCCGTTCCGACGACGCTGTTGCGATGCGTCCCATGACGCTCGAAGAAGCCATCAAAGAAGCCCACTTCAAAGACCGCGACGTCTTCGTCTTCCGTGATCCCAAAGGCAAAGTGATGGTCCTGCACCGCGCCCGCGACGGAAAGATGCAGTTGATCGAAGTTCCGTAAGCTACTAACTCGTGTGGGGACGGGCGCCTCGCCCGTCCATACGGCCCAGGTGTTTCGGGCCGCGCCGGGGTTCCATCCTTTCGCGGTTTTTGCGGAAAAGGAGTGGGTATCGCTCGCGGATATTTACCTTGCGCCGTCTCAGCCTCGGCCGACTGGCTCATCCTCCCAACATGAGCGTATGATCCTCCCGCCGTTGAACTCACTCAACTCAGGAGATCAAAAATGAAAAGACTCACTGGGATCGTGTTTTTTCTGTTGCTGGTTGTGCCAGCATTGTTCGCGCAGGAGCACTACACTGAAGGTCCAATCTGGCGCGTGCAACTCATCCGCGTAAAACCGACACAGATGGACGCCTACCTTACCAGTCTGCGCCAATCGACCAAGCCCCTGATCGAAGAACAGAAAAAACAGGGAATGATCATGGATTACAAGGTGTTCCTCAAGCAGACCAAGGCCAACCCGGAAGACTGGGACATCGCCGTGGCGATCGAGTACAAGAACTACGCCGCGATGGATGGCCTGGCCGCGAAAGGCGAAGCCGTGCGCGACAAAATCCTTGGCGGAAAGCAGGCCGCACAACAGCTCGGCGAAAAGCGTGCCGAGATCCGCGAAATCATCGCCTCAGACCTGCTTCAGGAAATCTTCCTGAAGTAACCTTGGCACAAAGAACCGAGGTTCCCCACCCTGACCTTGAAGGGTGGGGATTTCAATTCCTTAAAGACAGATTTGATTGTGTGAGGACGGGTCTTCGATTCCGTCCAGGCCGAGAGCAAACTCGGCGGCAAAACTCGGTTAGCTATTGATACGTTTTAATACAGGCAATTCACATGCTAGAATTCGCCGCTGAGGAGATTCCCCCACATGATCCGCACCATCCGCAAGCCTCTTTCCGCACTCCTGCTTCTTGTTCTGATTGCCGCACTGATTCTGCCGAAGTCTATCCATGCTCAGGCGGCGTCTGCCGCCAAAATTTCCGTACATTGGGAAGAACTCACCGCCGCCGATTTCCGTGAAGGCATTCATCGCTCGCAAGGGACGTGTCTTCTCCCCTTCGGCATCCTCGAAAAGCATGGGCCGCATCTGCCGCTCGGGACCGATCTGCTCGACGTGCGCTACGCTGCGCTGCACGCAGCCGAGCAAGAGTACGCCGTCGTCTTCCCCGAGTACTACTTCGGCCAGATCGCCGAGGCCAAGCACGAAGCCGGCACTATGGCCTACAGCCGCAGTCTCCAACTCGCGCTGCTGCAGGAAACCACCGACGAGATGGCGCGCAACGGCTGCAAGAAAGTCCTGATCGTCAATGGCCACGGTGGCAACGATAGCCTGCTCCCCTACTTCGCGCAGACGCAGCTTGACAAGCCTCACGACTACGTCGTCTACGTTTTCGACGAACGCACGCCGCAGACTGGCGGACCCGCTAAGAAAACGAAGATCGATATGCACGCGGGGGAGAGCGAAACTTCAAAGATGATGATTTCCCGCCCCGACACGGTGCATCTCGACCGCGCCGCGAGCGAATCCGGCGCAGACCAGCACCGTCAAAATCTTCCCGAAGGTGTGTACACAGGTATCTGGTGGTATGCGCGTTTTCCGAACCATTATTCCGGGGATGGTTCGGCAGCGACGAAAGAGTTAGGCGAATATCAAATGAAGTGGTGGATTGACTCCGTGGTGAAAGCGATCCGCGGGGTGAAAGCCGACGACGTCAGCCTAAAGCTACAAAACGAATTTTACGAAAAGAGCACACATCCGCTGGACACGCAGCCGTAAGAGCATTGTTGATTGATGATTTTTGATTGTTGATTGAAAACTGCACCTGGAGCCTTCGCGAGTGGCTATTTGCAGGTCTTTCAATCAACAATCATCAATCAAAAATCAACAATGCTTTCTTACGAGCTCCCGATCAGCACGCCCGTAATAAACACCAATACTCCGCCCAAGCCCACCTGCACAGCCGCGGAGAACCACGGCGTGTCCATGTAGCGTTTGCGAATCCATGTGATCGTCCCGAGTTCTACAACCACAACAGCTCCCGCCGCCCAAAGCGCCAGATGAAAATTTTGCAGCAAGAACGGCAGAGTGTGTCCTATACCGCCGACAGCGGTCATCGCGCCACAGACCAAGCCGCGCACCCACGGATGCCCGCGACCGGTGAGGCTGCCATCATCAGAAAGCGCTTCAGCGAATCCCATGCTGATACCTGCACCGATCGATGCCGCTAGCCCCACCAGGAATGTCTTCCACGTGTCCTGCGTAGCCAGTGCGGCAGCGAATACCGGTGCCAGCGTTGAGACTGACCCATCCATGAGACCAGCCAGGCCCGGCTGCACAATCTGTAGAACGAACAGCCGCCGCTGCGCCTGATCCTCGTCGGCCTTCACCGTATCGGGAAGTTTCTGTTTGTCAAGTTCCTGGGCGCGCGTTTCGTGCGACCGTTCCTCGTTCACCAGATCGTCGAGCAATTGACGAATGCTGGCATCCTGCGTGCGCGCCGCAGCTTTCTCATAAAAACGCCGCGTCTCCACTTCCATAGTCGACGCTTCTTTGCGCACGGCCTCTATCCGCAGTGGACGCGTGAGCCATAGCGCGGGACGCTCCACGAATCCACGCACGTCCTGCCGCCTGATAAGCGGGATGTGCTCGCCAAATTTCTTACGGAAAAGTTCAATCAGCTTGCGCCGGTGTTCCGACTCTTCCTCGCGCATGGCCAGAAACATTGACGCCGTGGCTGGATAGTCCTGCCGCAGGCCCTCGGCAAAATCGGCATAAACACGCTCATCTTCTTCCTCCAGCGAGATGGCCAAGGCAAGCACTTCCCGTTCCGTAAGTTCCTCGAACTTTTTCATGACGCCATAGCTTACCTGTCAGCACGGTTTGAGACAAATTTTGGATACAGACTTTGAAACAAATTGCGGGCCAACCACCTCTACGTGATCGAGATCATGGGTGGTCCATCGCGCGTGCGAGTATTCGACAATCAAGGCAAGTCAGCATGTTGTAAATGCCGACATAAGACAATTATGAATAGACGCGGGATTTCCTTGCTCCCACCCGGGGCGGGAGTATTGCTAACGCAAACGGCAGGCTCCACGAAGGAGCCTGCCGTTTGCAATGCCCAGCGCTGTTGCTGCCCAGATCAGAAGATGAACTGCAACTTGGCCTGGATCAAACGCGGCGAAGCGTCTGCCCCCAGCACCGAGCCAAAAACGGTAGTCGGTGCCGAGACCGTCTTGACGATCTGGCCGAATGACGGATTGGAAACATCCATGACCGGGGCGTCGAAATTGGGGTGATTGAATATGTTGAAGAACTGCGCCCCAAAAACAAACTCCGAACTTTCAGTGACCTTCGTGTGCTTCATGAGGGAGAAGTCGAAGTCACGATAATTCGGTCCGCGGATCGAATTGCGACGGACGTTCCCGAACGTAGTCTGCGCTGGAGTGCCTGTTACCGTGGACCCCGGCAGGTAGTTGAAGTTCGCAGGATTCTGGCAGAAGTTCTTGCTAGGTTGCACAGTTACCCCGGCGAACTGGGTCGCGCAGTTTACGCCTGTCCCACCCGGCGCTGTCTGATTACCAAAGACGTCGACCAGAAAGTTGGAGGATCCATAGCCACCCCCCTGGAGGGCGGCGGAGACAGCGTTATCGACCAGGGTATACGGGAAGCCGGTACGAAGAAATACCGCCCCATTGACATCCCAGCCTTTTAACAACCGGTCAGGGCCGTGGCCACGTGTAATGAACCTCTTGATCGGCAATTCCCAAATATAGTTCGCATTCAGGATATGGCGCGCATCATAATCGGCGCTGCCATAGTTGAATTGTCGTGTGTTCGCTGGATTCTCCGGAAAGACCATGCTGTTGTTCGTGGCTAAGAAATTGACATTGCCGAATGCATCGCTCGGAACGCCGCTATTCGAGACCGTGTCCAAAGCATGGCTATACGAGTAGTTCAACTGGACCAAACCGCTGCCATAGCGGTGAGTGAAAGACGCCGTCACGCCGTTGTAGTTGGAAACGCCGGGACTCTCGGCGTAGTTGACCAGCAGGAAGCTGGGATTGATTCCGGCGTTGGAGGTCGCATTGCATGCGGGTAAGCTGGTGAACGCTCCAGTGTTGTTACAACCGTTGATTCCGCTGTTCTGTGTATAAATGTGAATGCCGTGGTTACCCACGTATTGCACTGCCACAGATGTATTCTGCCCAAACTGGTGCTCAATCGCCAGATTCCATTTCTGATATTGCGGTACCTTCGGGTGATTCACTGATGCCGCCAGGTTCGGCGCGGAAAAACCGGGTACGGCAGCGGAAAGACTGGCGAAGCTGGCTCCGCTCTTGAATCCGCTTTGGAATGCAGCATTGGAGGTTGCCGCGGAGGCGAACAAACTACTCGGGTCCGAAGGAGAGGAGACGTTTCCGTTGATCACAGTGAAGGTCGGATCAAGCGGCGGGTTCTCGGAGAATCCGTCCAGTAATGCTCCTGGAAAAGCATCAAAGAAGAACCCTACTCCGCCCCTGATCACCGTATTGCGTACAAAAGTCGGTTGCCACGCAAAGCCGAAACGCGGCTGCGGCTCGATGGAAGTCAGATCCGGCAGCATCTGTTTTTGGTTGATCAGCAACAGCTGATTGTAGGGTGTCGTGGGATCGGTGCTGAGCTGCGGGAATTGCGTCGAGGGTCGCGCAAAGCAGTTGGCGAAGCACACGGGGATCGATTGGTGATCAAGGCGAAGCGAGAATGTCAATGTCAAGTTCGGTCTCGCCTTCCAATCGTCCTCGACATATCCTCCAACGTTGTAAACGGCAAACGGTTGCTCCAGAGCTGTAGGGAATGATTGTTGCAGCTGAGTGATATTGGGCGTAGGCGAAGACAGATTGGGATTGTTTGGATCGGTGCCTCCCCAGAAGAAAGCATCGAGAGTCACCGGCACGACCAAACCTGTCGATAGAATGCTGTAGTCAGTATTCGTGACCCAATTGCGGCGATACTTCATACCCACCTTGAGCGTGTGCGCACCCAAAATCTTCGAATAATCATCCGATACTTGGAATTGTGTAACCCTCCGCCCTTGGGGGAAATCGAAATTGATCCCTCCGAGATTGCTAAAATTCCCGCCCGCAAACAGCAGAGTTGTCGGGAAGGCCGCGAATGTAGCTGCCGGCTTTGCGTTGCCGAAAATGGAGCTGTACCACTGGCCGGAAGCAACAAACGAGTTCACCGCTCCATTGGAAAATGTATGGGTCTCTGATGCCTGTCCTTGCCATTCCGGCTGGTCACTTTGAACATTGAAGAGAGCATTGATGGGATCGGTGACTGAGGCCTGCAGGCCATGATCTCGCTGAATTCTTCCGAAAAGCCGGTCGCGGCTGGTAACGTTCCAGTCGACGCGATATGACTGAAGGTTTTCATGGGTCTTGTTGTTTACGTTCGAGAAGAACCCCAAGGCACAAGGATTGTTCGCGTCAAAGCCCGCCACTGTCCCGTCGCAACTGCCGCCGGGGATGATGTTCGCCGCACGGCTGGCTCCTGGAGCACCCGTATACAAACTAAAAATGTTCTGGTAGAAGCTAGCGATGGTCGAGTTTGTGCCGAAATTCGTGTTGATATTGTTCTGCACGGCCGCGGCGAAAGCGGGACTTGGAATTTTGGCTTCAGCGCTCGTGGGAACGACTAGGTATAGACCTTCAAAGTTAGCGTAGAAGAACAGCTTGTCCTTAACGATCGGGCCACCAATATCTGCGCCGTACTGATTGGCATTCACAAAGGAGCGCGGCGTATGGTTCGCATTGTTGAACCAGCTGTTCGCATTCAGAGCATCGCCATTCCAGAACCAACTGGCGCGACCGTGAAACCGGTTCGTTCCACTGCGCGTGATGTAATTAACGTTCGCCCCCGCGAGTCCTCCATACTGCCCGGAGTACCCGTTGGTTACGACTCCGACTTCCTGAATCTCGTTTTGCCCTAGAGTAAGGTTGGTCGCGCCGGAGTTGTTCACGTTTAGAAACGGATCGTTGTCATCCATTCCATTGACGGTGAAAAGATTCGCCACGGCTGAGATTCCGTAGCTGGAGAAATTTCCCAGGCCACCGCCCGCTGTGTTTGCCACCGATCCGGGCGCAATCTGTGCCATATAGGTCAGATCGTTGCCGGGGTTCGGGATGTTCGCCGCCTGCGTTTCAAGGACAGTTGCGTTGACGTTACCGCTCTCAGTTTGCATTAACGGCGCTTCTCCGCTTACTTCTACCGTTGTCGTCTCGGTTCCCAGCGACAGTTTAAGATTGTCAGTCGTAACCGCGCCGACCGTCACTTCAACGCGTTGCACTATTGACTGAAAGCCCTTTGCCTTCACCGTAACTGAATACGTTCCCGGCAACAGTAGCTCGAAGCGATATTCCCCTTGCTTGTTTGCAGTTGTGCTTTGTGTCGCGCCGCGCGCGACATCCTGTAGCGTAATGTTCGCATCCGGCACTAATGCCCCGGTGGGATCGATCACTGCACCAGCAAGTACTCCAGTGGTGCTTGTCTGTGCCAGCAACTGCGATGCGAAGATCCCCATGCACAACAACAATGCTGGAACAATGCGTCTGAACATTTTTTCTGTACCTCTCAACAAGTTGTGTACGCACACAGACAAGTTCACCGCGCCGTTGTTCAACACAACGTTGTCTGCGATAACGCCGATAAACATCAGTGCAAAGACAAGTCCATAACACGGCAAGGCAAGAAATCTATATCTTTGAGTTACTTTTGTTTTTTACGGACAAGCTGACTTTGTTTTGTCAGTACGGAATTTGGAAGTAATCGGCTGGATTGGCGTACGATAAACTATAGAGGTGATTGAGAACGCTCGCGCAATCACAAACAAAAACGCACGCAACTATATGTCAGGTCGGCGGCGTCAAACTATATGGTTGCGTACGAAGAGTGTTGTACGTCGTCTTTAGTTTTTGGTTTGAGCAGTTAGGACTCGCTACTCGATGCCGAAGCAGTGATTCTTCATCGCGCAGCTAGTGAATCACCGCAGGAACCTGCGGCGCAGACGGGCACAGGTTTAACGACCCTTGCAATGCAGGGCGGGAATCGTCGAAAAGGGCCAGAACACATAACGCAACCAAGACGAAGCAGAATTTTACAAACATTTTCAGTGAACTCCCGCACGCGCGCGGGGTACACGTTATTTCTTCCCACCCACCGCGCTCAAACACTTGCCGTACAACTCGAGCAGGCGGTCAGCATAGTCTTCCGGCTTTGCCGCCGAACCCGTGCCTTGAAATCCCACCCCGGTTGAGGTGGTTCGCCCGTAGCCGGTGGTCATGGCAACGAACTTCATCAGATCGAGTGCAATATCTTCGTTACGGCGCCCAGCGCCCGAGCCTGTGGCCGGAGTTTCTTCCATGACTCCTTCTCCTCTTCCGGAAATGACGGCGATTTCGTCGTCGTCCTCAAAATCCAACTTGCTTTTCATGACTGTAATGTCGATCACGACGACGCTTTAGAACTCCGCTTGCGATAATAGCAGACGGCGGACTTTGGACCTCGGCCCTCAGACCGCAGTCCACAGGTGTCAGGTCATACTCACTGCGGTCCGAAGTCTGCGGGCGGAGGTCATGCCCTCCGCCCCAGCTTCTCCGCCAGCAGACGCACGCGTTTTCCGTAAATCGTGCCATGAATCCCCAGCACAGGCCCCAGCATGAAAAACCACCATCCCGCCCATTCCGGATTCTTGAAAGCCAGCGCAAACGATACAACGCCAATCGCCGCAGTGACAATATTCTCTTGTAATGCGGTTCGCGTCTCCAGCTCTTCCACGGGATTCAATTCGAGTTCGCGGCGCAGCTTGTAAACGTGGGCATACATCAACGCAAATAGGGCAAAAACCGCCGCAAATCCGAAGGCATAGATTCGCATGAGCACAGAGCCTTCGTGCGGTCCAATTCCCTGTGCAATTTCACCGCCGCCCGTCAGTTCTGAGAACAGCATCGTAAAAACAAATTTCAGCGGATATACATAGAACAACATCAGAAACAGCAGCACGATATTCAGAAACACAGTGTACGGATCTTCCAGTCCATACCGCCGCGAGAATTTGTAATGTGCGCGCCAGATCATGATGAGTTGCGCGAAGCACAGGGCAAACGGCAGGAATCCGCGCATAGCCGCCATCATTTCGGCATAACTCTTGGGAACTTCCAGCGACACCACCAGCAGTGTCAGCGCAAAGCCGAACACAACGTCGCAAAATGCTTCCAGCCGCGTGATCTCGCCGCCGCGCCAGCGAAAATATGGTTCTGGAAGAAGCCCGCGCCGGTGCTCCGCGGGAAGTTCGTGACGGTGGGCAACCTGCTTCGTCCCTGTGTCTCCATCTGCAAGAGCGGATGAATTCTCCGGCGTTCCAGACCCCGCCGTGCCGTATGAAGTATGCCGCTTGGCTCGGTGACTCATGGCTTGCGATTCTGACTGCTCAGATGCAGCTTGGCAATGGAAAAGCGAGCGCCCGCCTTCGAGTGCCGAGCCCCGGAAGCCGAACACTATCTTTTCACTTCGCTCATCAGCGCGAGCAAATTCTCCTCGCTGTCGCGGAAAAACGTCATCCACAAATCGTGATCGAGCATACGCGCGATCATGTGCGGTTCGTCTTCAAACTTCACGCCACTCTCCTTCATCTTCGCGTGTGCGACCTGGATATCGGGCACGGCAAAATACAGGATCGAACTGGCATGGTCAAACTCCTGTTTCTCGGGACGGTCGAGCATCAGTCGCACTCCTCCGCAATCAAAAAACGCCAGTCCGGGCGGAGCCTTGAACAGCAGCTTTAATCCCAAAACATTTTCGTAGAAGGTAGCGGCTCTCTCCACGTCGTGAGCGCGAATCTGGATTTGTCCTAGCCGCGAAATCCCAACTCCTGCTGCAATCGCAGTCATCATGCCTTGATCTCCTCATTCAAATTAGTTAGCATAGCTAACTATATTGAAAGATAAAAGTCAACCCCAAATCGTAACGAGTCTTACTTTGCGCTCTTTGCGTTCTTTGCGGTAAAACTTTTCACCGCGAAGCTCGCGAAGAAATCCGCAAAGAACGCTGAGAAAAGCAAAACTTGATAATTGTTAAGACGAACCTATGACACGTCGCCCGTCAATCAGGAATCAGCAATCAACAATCAGCAATCAACAATCAGCAATCAACAATTGACCACTAGTAGCTCCACTCTTACCCTCGCCGACCACCTCCACTCCGCGGCTATCCACCTGCTGCGCCGTGTCCGCAAACAAGACGTTGCCACTGGCGAAGGCCCAGCCCGCCTTTCCGCACTTTCGGTTCTCGTCTTCGGAGGCCCGAAGACGCTCGGCGAACTGGCCGCCGCCGAACAGGTCAAACCGCCGACCATGAGCCGCATCGTGGCCGGACTCGAGCGCAGCCGCCTAGTTAAAATATCCAACGATCCCAAAGATGCCCGCCGCATGTGCATTCGTCCCACCGCCAAAGGCACGCGCCTGCTGCAAAAGGGACGCGATCTTCGTGTCGCCGATCTTGCTGCACATCTCGAAACCTCGACTCCTGCCGAACTTGCCACTCTCGGCGAAGCAGTAGAAATCCTCAGAAAGATGCTCCAGAAATGGTGCTGATTTTTCTTTTCCGCGGTAATCGCCCAAAGGTAACCAAGGTCACATGAAAAACGCCCGCACCCTGCGCGATACTAAGCAGTCCCAGGTGTTTTAAACAGTGACAGCCATGAGTTCGGCAAACCAGCCGGACGTTGGCTGATACGGGTAGGTCCTCCCTGCGAAGGCCTGAACACATTGCTTTTTAATATGACCTCTTTCCCGCGTACGCGCGTCGCGATGATCGTCGCAGTCGTGTTGTGGCTGACGCATGCGGGTGTTGTGTTTGGACTCGGTGGCAATGTGCCGGGTCCGCCGCTCTCAGATCTCATCCAGCTCGCGCTCGGTGGAGTTCTCATATTTTCGGTGGTGCAAGCAAGCGGACGCTCCGAGGGACTGGCGCGTTCATTCTGGCATCTCGCGGCTGTGGCTTATGTGCTGTGGTTCATTGCGCAGGGCATTGGCGTGTACCGTGACTTCGCCGCTTCAACTGCTCTCGCATGGACCGACAACATGCTGTTCTCCTTCTGGTTTGTTCCCCTCGCTATGGCGATGGTGCTCGACCCGGAGCGGGAAGCCGGACGCCTCGACACTCTGATTGCACTGGACCTGGCGCAGGCTGTGATCGTTTGCGTAGCCGCCTATGTGTACTTCTTTTATTTGCCGAAAATAGATGGATCGGGCGAGCTCTCGCACGAAGTTTGGACGCCCTATTTTGTCGGCTATGGATTAGTTGCCGCTGCCTTCATCCTGCGTGCCGCCTTGTCGCGCTCGCGTGACACCCGCGTTTTGTTCGGACGGATGGGCATCTTTCTGGCAATCTCCGGTTGTATCGACGCTCTCTACTACTACGGCCCCGGCCGCGGACTGCACACCGGCGCATGGTTTGATTTGCTGTGGAGCATTCTGCTGGTGATTCCCACCGTCATCGCCTGCACATGGAAGCAGGCCGAGTCGCCACAATTTGCCATCGATGCGCCCCGGCGCGAAAAGCGCGTCTACACAGAAATCTTCCACCTGATCTATCCGCTGCTGGTGTTGTTTATGTCGCTGCGCATTGCGCGCGAGCATCTAGGATTGGCGGCCGTGGTGGTGCTGCTCTCTTTCGTGTGTTCCAGCGCACGTCTCCTAGTGACCCAGCATCGCCTGATCCTGGCGAAAGAAGCTCTGCGGCGCGAGGCCGCTCACGACAGCCTCACCGGCTTATGGAATCACAAATCGATTCTCGAGATTCTCGACCGGGAACTGCTTCGTGGTGAGCGCGACGGCCAGCCTGTCGGCGTGATCATGGCTGATGTCGACCATTTCAAAGTCATCAACGATACACATGGCCATAGCGCCGGAGACTCGGTTCTGCGCATCATCGCCACCGCTGTTGCGGGCATGGTTCGTCCTTATGATTCGGTCGGACGTTATGGTGGCGAAGAATTTCTCATTGTTGTTCCCGGCTGCGGTCTCGCCGAAACCTGGGAACTTGCCGAACGCGTGCGCACGCACGTGGCTGGCTGCAGCATTGTTGTCGGCGGATTGAAAGTGCAGGTCAGCATGAGCCTGGGTATCGCCGCTGGCAATTCCGCCGCCGATTCAGAGAACCTGCTCTGCACCGCTGACACTGCGCTCTACATCGCGAAAAATGCCGGCCGCAACCGTGTCGAACCCCGCATGAAACGTGCTGCGGGTGCGACTGGTTCCGGTTCTACTTCTAGCTCTTCTTCTACATCCAACAGCGACTTCTGGCTGTAACACCCACCGGGTGCCCCATGTCTCGCGTCGTTCGGGGCGAGATCAGCAACAAAGGATAGAGGTGAGTGGGGGTAGGGATGCTTCGACTCCGCAACGATGACCGCTTCGCGCTCATCGTGGCTATGCTCAGCATGACATAACGAACGAAGCAGCAGCCCCGCGCTACAACTTCGTCAGCGAGAGAAGACGGCGCCGTGGGGCAAGCCAGTTCCCTTCCATCCGTGGGGCCAGTCGCGGTCGGTTAAGTTGAAGCCGGGTTTGCCGTCGCCGTCGTGGAAAGCCTCATCCATGGTGAGCGTGCCAGTTTGCGGATCGAATTTCAGCATGTAAAGGCGCGGATCTCCTTGGCCGGGAGTGATGACGATGCGGTTAGTTTTTGCGTCCCAAGCGGTCCAATGGGGACGATAGTCGTCGGTGAACTTGACTCGCGAGACCTCAAAGGGCTTGGCTCCGTTCGCGATGTCAAGGACGATTGCAGTGTGGATGTTGGGAGCGGTCTGAATCAGATAGTGGCCGATGATGGTGGGAACACCGCACCACTCGCCGGGAAATGTGTAGACGAGTTGCGAACGGGGCTGATCGGAGTCAACACCTGTGATGCGTTCGAGGCCGCAGCCGAGCGTCTGCACGAAAACGGAGCCATCCGGGCCGAGGCGTGCTTCTTCGGGACTGATCTGCGCGTAGCGGTTCTCGCCCACATCGAAATACTCGGTGTGGAGCAGCTTCAGATCAGAGAGGCGCCAAATCTGATAGGTCACGCCGCGGAAGATATCGTCGAGGTGCATGGAAGAGTTGGTGGAAACAATACGGTCGATCTGAGGCAGAATCGCGAGGCTGTAGGGCGTGAGCAGCGCGTCGGGGAATGCAGGATCTGCATTGCTGGCGGAGCGGACAACTTTGCCGGTGTCGTCGATCTCGACGAGGCCGCCACTTTGACCAGCAGAGTCGGAATGCATCTCGTGATGCGAGTGCTGAAAGGCGGCGAGCACGTGTCCGTTAGGCAGGCGCAGGTAGGAGTGCGGGTGCATGTAGCCGTCCATGTCAGTAAACGATGAGACGGTCTTCGGGTGCAGCGGGTCGCGTACGTCGAAGATGAAGGTGCGTCCGGCGTAGTGGTCGTTGGCGAAGAGCATGCCGCTGGCAGGCATGGTGTATTCGGTGTGATGGACCATCGCGGTTTTTTGGTCGGTGGCGAGTGTGGTCAGCAGATGACCGTAGTTGGGCGATGCGGGATCGGCGTCGATCACGGCAAGAAAGTCGTTGCCTTTGTTGGCCGCGTCTCCGGCCCAGGCGAAAAGATAGTGGCCAGAGGACGTGGGTTTCGGTTCGGCAGAGCGCAACGGGAGATGGGCGGGGCAGATGATCAGCAACAAGGCGCAGACAGCTCTTTGCATAGAGTTTGTTTGCCTCGGTGAAATCGTTACTGAGAAGAAGAAAGCATATCAGCTTGATTGGACTTAAGCAGGTTGCGAGTGGTAGCGAATGTTGCGGTGATTCGTCTGTTGCCAACTACTCCAAGCCGTCAGACCGCAAGTCGGCTGTCTTGACGCAGTTTGGCGATGTCCCGCATGGGCGCGCTTCCAAAGAAGCGACTGTATTCGCGGCTGAACTGTGAAGCGCTCAGATATCCCACGCGCTGGCTTGCGGTGCCGGCATCCATCATCGTGGATAACATGAGGCGCCTTGCCTCCTGTAGGCGCAGCACTTTTTGATAGTGCAGTGGACTCATCGAAGTGACGGACTTGAAGTGCTCGTGGAACGAGGAAATGCTCATGTGCACCAGTTCGGCCAGGTCCTCGACCTTCATAGGTTGAGAGAAGTTTTCCCGCAGCCAGGAGATGGCTTTCGCAACGCGATGCACGCTGGACTCGGCAAATCCCATTTGAGCGATGCGAACGCCAATGGGACTGCGCAGCAGACGGATCAGAATCTCGTCCATTACAAGTGGGGCGAGCAGTTCAGTGTCGCCGGGGTGCGCTAAGCACTCCATCAACCTCGTTGCGGCGTTCACGATGCTTGCATCGATCGGAGTGACATAAACAGCGTTCCGCTCTTGCACAGGAGGCAGGCCGCGCGGAAACACCTTCAAGACCAATTCGGCAATCTTGTGCGGATCGAGGTCTAGCTTAAGGGAGAGGTAAGGCGCGGCCTGGCTGGCTTGTGTGACCTGAGCAGCAACGGGCAGGGCCACAGAGAACACAATCATGCGGGTGGCGTCGTACTCGTAGACTTCTTGCCCAACAATGACGCTCTTCGCTCCCTGCGCGATGATGCACAGCGACGGCAGCCGCAGGGCATGCACACACTCGTGGTTGATCCGTGAAAAGCGGCTGGCATGCAAACCAGGAATGCGCAGCTCGAAACTGCCGTCGTGCGGAGCATAGGCGGCGATCAGGCGGGCGAGTTTGGCCGTGTCTGGTTCGGTCGATGCTGCGATCTTGTCTACCCAAGGCAGAACCGCAATTTTGCCGTTGATTTTCATGTTTTAGAGAATAACTCTTTTGCAATCATAGCGGCGCGCAGCTAGCTGCCTAGGTGCCGTCTCAAATGTTCATCGAGCGCTGAGCTGCGCTTTATCTTTCAGGTATGAGATAGGCATCTGGAATCCTACCGTCTAGTGTTGCGAGCGTGCCCCCGTTCGCCATTGCAAGCTCAACCAGGTGGCCATCGGTGATCTGCTTTGGGGCTTTTACCCATGTTGGAAGATGAGAAATGTCGCGATCATCCGCTAAAAAGGCAAATCGAGGAACAGCCGCCCTTTTCATGCTAACCAACAATGTGCGTGCTTGCGTGACGGTAAGTCCGTATGCGGGCGCTTGTGCGAGGACTCGTATGAATCCCAACTCAGTGATTGCGCAGGTTGCCAGCGTGGGAGCCGGGCGCGCTCGCACCCAGGAGGCTACACGATCATGGAATTCGTGGTTTGCGAATCCGAGCGCCACTAACGCGTTCACGTCAAGCAGATAGGTCATGGAAAGCTTGCCAGGATTTCCTCAATCTCTTTGCTGGTCAGGACAGGGGCACCAGGACCCGCGCTGAGGACAGGAAGGCCAGTAACAAGATCAGTCACGATCTTGGCTTGGTGGGGGCGGTTCCTTCTAGGAGTTAGCACAATACGTCCGGATTCGACATTTACATCAAGAGGATCACCCGCACGAATGCCTAGCCGGCGGCGAAGAGGCCCCGGAAGCACTACCTGTCCCTTAGTGGAAACCTTAGTTTTCATGGTAAGACGATCTTACCACAAATCGTACCTTCGGAAGATCTTGCAGCGGGGAGTGCAATTGACAACGATCACCGCATCTGAGCGACGACTGCAACGTCGAGCTTTGAGTAGAGCTTAATACCGCTGTCGCCATACTTGGCGCGGAATTTCTCGACCACGGATTTCACTTGTTTGACCGCAGTGACAGGAACAACCTTAAATTCAGCCTTTGCACCGCCTGCATCGATTCCAATCGACGGCTTCTTGAGCACATTCTTGTACCACTGTGTGTCCGACCCGCGCGCCGGCAACAGGTAAAGCTGGTCGTCGTCCAGCACGAACCAGATCGTGTTTGAGATCGTTCGTCCTGACTTTCTGCCTGTCACACTGAGGCGAATTTCACGATACCGGGAGAGGCGATCTTTCAGTGCATCTTTCGATTTTGGCATGTGCACTCCCTCCTACTTACATGGGCTTAGCGATTGCTCATCTGCTCGATGTGTTCTGGATACCTAGCACCGGCAATTGTTATCGTTTGCCAGGGAGCGAGCAGAAGCGCTGACAAAAACAGTGCCACACTGAAATGAACGATCGTCGAGCTGCCAAATGCCGCGCCGTCCGGTGGTCTCTCGGCAATCAGCGTTATGACGACGAACTGCAATCCGATCAGTGCTCCCGCAGCCGACCCGACGATGACGTAGAAGTTGCCCCACTTGGCGATCTCGGACATGATGCCGATTATTCTCCAAACCGCTCATTACTTGGATGACTGCGATGTCTTATCCATCCAGACGTCCCACGTGACCGGCCCGGCTTGCTCGTCTGTTAGTGGACGGCCCGCGAGTTTGAGGGCCAGCTTGATCTGACCGTGATGGTAACCCTCATGCCAGATCATGTGCTGGAGAAAAAGGATCGGGTGATCGTAGTGAAGATTCATCTCGCGACCAGTCTCGATCCTGTTCTTGACTGCGTTTCTCACCACCTTGGCGCTGTCGTTCAGGATCTCCGCGACGCGTCCAGGGTCACGCTCGACGACCCACTCTTCGTCGGGCAGCTTTGTGGCGAATTCAGGGACGTCTTCCGAGACGAACACCAGTCGCACATAGTGCATGTGGGTAAACATCTCCGCGACAGATGGACCGTTCTCCATTGCCCGCGCTTCCAGCCCGCCTTCCGGTAAGGCGCGGAGCAGGTTGACCAGGATCGTGTTGTTGCGGTCCCAGGAATCGAGCAGCACGTCAAGCAGACTTTGGTCATGGAGCATCTTCAGTACCTCGTGCTAAGACTTAAGAGAAGCCATGTCGATGGAGAAGCGGTACTTCACATCGGACTTGAGCAGTCTCTCATACGCTTCGTTGACCTTCTGGATCGGAATCACTTCAACATCGGCAGTGATATTGTGCTTCCCGCAGAAATCGAGCATCTCCTGAGTTTCGGCTATGCCGCCAATCGGCGAGCCGGAGAGGCTGCGGCGCCGCATGATCAGGCCGAATGCCGGGACAGCAAGAGGCTTCTCCGGCGCGCCGACGAGCGTGATGTTGCCGTCGCGGCGTAGCAGGTTGATGTAGGCATTGATGTCGTGTTCGGCGGAAACAGCGTCGAGGATGAAATCGAAGCTCTCGACGTGCTTTTGCATTTCGTCCGCGTTGCGTGAGATGACGACCTCATCTGCTCCGAGGCGTAGTGCGTCTTCCTTCTTGTTGGGAGTAGTCGTGAAGACCACAACGTGGGCTCCGAGCGCGTGCGCCATCTTCACTCCCATGTGGCCCAATCCGCCAAGCCCGACGATGCCAACTTTCTTGCCCTTGGTGACGCCCCAGTGATGCATTGGCGAGTATGTCGTGATTCCCGCACAGAGCAAGGGAGCGGCTCCGGCGAGATTTAGATTCGACGGGACTCGCAGGACAAACCTCTGATCGACGACGATACTGTCGGAATACCCGCCATACGTGACGCCCCCAAGATGTTTGTCGGGGAGGTTGTAAGTCAGGGTCACGTTCGGGCAGAACTGCTCAAGTCCAGCCTTGCACTCGGGGCAAGTGCCGTCCGAGTCGACCATGCAGCCCACAGCGGCGAGGTCGCCGGGTTTGAACTTCGTGACTGCAGAGCCGACCTTGGTGACACGGCCCACGATCTCGTGGCCAGGGACGCATGGATAGACGGTGGGCATCACGTCCTTCCATTCGTTTCGTATCTGATGGAGATCGGAGTGACAGATGCCACAAAACAGAATTTCGATCTGCACGTCGTGTTCGGCTGGATCGCGCCGCGTGATCGTGGTTCGGGCAAGAGGTGATGTCGCACTGACAGCAGAATAAGCTTTGGCTTTGTACATGAACTTACCTCGCAAATAATTTCCGTATGGGATTGGCCTAGCGGGGTTAGGGTGGATTCCAAACGCGCACAAGTGAACCGCACGCCTTAGCGTCCCACCAATTTTTGCAGTTCTTCGGGGTACCGGGCGCCCTGCACCGGAATCTTTGATGCGGTCTCTAGCTGTCGTAAATCTTCGAGAGTAAGCTGGATGTTCACCGCTCCGATGTTCTCTTCGAGTCGATGCAGCTTGGTTGTACCTGGGATCGGCACAATCCACGGCTTCTGGGCCAGCAGCCACGCAAGAGCAACTTGGGCAGGCGTCGCCTTTTTCTGTTGCGCGAACTTGCCGATCAGATCCACCATCGCCTGATTCGCTTTCCGGTTCTCCGCCGAAAAACGGGGAACGATGTTGCGGAAGTCGCTCTTGTCGAACTGTGTGTCTTCGCTGATCTTGCCAGTGAGGAAGCCCTTCCCTAATGGGCTAAAGGGAACGAATCCGATGCCGAGTTCCTCGAGCGTCGCTATCACTTCCGCTTCCGGTTCTCTCCACCACAGCGAATATTCGCTCTGCAGTGCCGTCACCGGTTGAACCGCGTGGGCGCGACGGATGGTTTTCACGCCTGCCTCCGAGAGTCCGAAGTGCTTCACCTTGCCCTGCTGGATGAGGTCTTTCACGGCTCCGGCGACGTCTTCAATCGGCACGTCGGCGTCGACGCGATGCTGATAAAACAAGTCAATGACATCGGTCTTGAGCCGCTTGAGCGAGCCATCGGCGACTTCTTTGATGTGCTCCGGGCGGCTATCCAGGCCGACTTGCTTGCCGGTTATCGAGTCAAGCTTGAATCCGAACTTGGTCGCGATCACCACCTGGCCGCGGAATGGAGCCAGCGCTTCGCCCACGAGTTCCTCGTTGGTGAAAGGGCCGTACACTTCGGCGGTATCGAAGAAGGTGACGCCGCGTTCGACGGCCGCCCGAATCAGCGAAATCCCCTGCTGCTTGTCAACGGCTGGACCGAGTCCGAAGCTCAATCCCATGCAGCCCAGGCCGATGGCCGATACTTCTAAATTGCTTTTTCCAAGTTTGCGCTTCTGCATTGCTTCTCCTAATCGTTTTTGACCCTACGATGCGGAATCCGGTTCGCTTCAAGGATGCCGCAAGCCTAAGGATAGTTTCCTGAAGCTTGATCCTCTTGCCTATTTCGATGAAGTTTTTGCCAGATTCTCCGAAGAGGCGCCCGAGAGGGACGTTATCAACGCGTTTCCGTAGTCATCACTTTCTGAGCAATCTTCCAGGTTCCGTTAACTTTTAGACATGACAACATGTCAGTGAAATAACGTGGCGGAATCTGCAATTGCAACTTCAAAAGCGCGAGTTCTCTTACAACGTCTATTGACAAGATCTCATCATGGCGCTCCAAGCCCAGTTGTTTCGGAGCTTTCATGTTCCGGACCGCTGCCAGCCACATCTCAACCGGCGTCACGCTCACGTTGCCGTCTTCGCCGACTTTTGTCACGGAGCTCGAGTCATGAAATATAGACGCGAACTTGTCAGCATCCATTTCATAGGCAGCGTCGAAATAGGCCTGCGCTATAGCGAGCAAAGCACGAATATCGGTATCCATAGAACTCCCAAAAAGTAGAACTCAATCTAGGCTAGAGCGGCTTATGAGACAAGATCTTTTACGTAACATATAATCATGAATGATATTCATGAATCATGAGGAACAAACTAAACGAACTTGCTGCGTTTGCCATCGTCGCCAGTGAACGGAGCTTTACGCGAGCTGCGGTAAGGCTGGGCGTGTCTCAGTCGGCCCTGAGCCACACGGTCCGGGGACTTGAGCAACGACTCGAATTGCAACTCCTTGCTCGAACAACCAGGAGCGTCGCACCAACCGCTGCAGGGGCTGCTCTTTTGAAAGACCTGTCTCCGGCACTTGAGCAGATCGATCGTGCCCTAAATGAAGCTCGAAGTGTTCGGGACCGACCTGCGGGACGCCTTAGAATCGTGATGTCACGTTCGGCTGTGGCGATGGTGCTTTTGCCAAGGCTCACCGCGTTTGCTGAGGCATACCCTGACGTGGTTCTTGACGTTGTTACTGTCACTGGCCCCGTAGACCTCGTTGCGGGCGAGTTCGATGCCGGTATTCAGATCGGGGAGTTCATTCAGAAGAACATGATCGCGGTGCGCGTCACGCGGGAGCTGCGATTGGCAGTGGTGGGATCGCCTAGATATTTCGCGTCACGAAGCATTCCCCAGAAACCAAAGGATCTGAATGATCATCGATGCATAGGCCTACGTCTTCCCGGCGGTCCGTATCGGTGGGAGTTCGAGCGAGGACGAAAGGCGGTCAAGGTCGGCGTGAACGGCCCGCTCATAATCGACGATACCAACCTAGTGATTCAGGCGGCACTTGCTGGAGTTGGCCTAGGACTCGCATTTGAAGAACAGGTCGCAGAGTACGTTGCGAAGCGCCGCCTTATCCGCGTGCTGGAGGACTGGTCGCCGCCATTTCCTGGCTTCTTCATGTATTACCCCAGTCGTCGGCATCAGCCTGCAGCGCTCTCTGCATTAGTGCGCGCGCTGCGACTCTCTTAGCAGTCGTAAACAATGCGGTTGCAGATTAGGAAAAAGAAGGAAGGAAAAAATTGAAAGGGCCGTGACATTGGTTATGCTCTAACCATCAGCTCCTGCGAGGGAGCTAACAGCGTGGATGCATGTACCGTCACAGCCCCTTGATGCGATCACTGCTTTCGCAGTTCCGAACCCCGACTACCCCTCGCAGAGCTGTCGGTTTTTTCAGGTCCGGTCACCTTGCGGGTCGCCCCGCCCGGCTGATCACCCAGTCTACTTCGGATCGACTCAGTGTGATTGTGTCAACCCTTTCGACCGTCGACGCAAGCAAAGTTAACAGAGCATTCACAAAAGTCAACGCAAAGTTTTGGTGCATTAGCTTAAAGCAAAGCTGTGCATAACGGAAAATGTAAATGGCTGGAATATGAGAACTTATTCACAGGCGGTAATAATTGATCCGATTTTTGCACATGGACTGCACAATGCGATGCTGAACTGCAGAACACTGACAGCGAATCAAAAAATCGTCTTGACGGTGGAATCAGATGGGAGCACAGTGCCAAATGACAGAGATTTCCTACGTCTCGCAAAAGAGGGGAGACCTTCGACTGGGCTCAGGGCAAGGAGGGGGGACCCCAAATAGTCATGGCAGAGCTTGTGGCCTACGTGGACGGTGGAAGCCTGGGGAATCCCGGGCCGTCGGGTATTGGGGTCATCATCAATGGGTGCGAGAGCGGGCCGGTTCGTATCGCCAAGTGGATTGGCCATCAGGACAACAATGTCGCCGAATACGCTGCTTTGATGGAAGCGCTGCAATATGCCGTGTCATCAAAGGCGCGCAAGTTGCACGTTTATTCCGATTCGCAGGTAGTTGTGCGGCAGATGACCGGCGAGTATACCTGCCGCAGCCCACGGCTTTATTCCCTGCACTGGACCTGTCGCAAGCTGGCACGGGCGCTGAAGTTTTCCATCTCGCACGTACCGCGCGAAAGCAATGCCGAGGCCAACCGGCTGGCACAGTCGGCGCTGAGAAAACGGAGACGGTGAGGCCGCTGGCGATCGCATTTGATCTGCAGTGAGGATTCCCACTTCTCGCGCCAACTACGCGCGAGAAATGGGGCACCCCAGTTGAGACATCGGGTACCCGGACGTCGTCCCGTTCCCTCTCCTGAGAAATCGTCTCACCGATCAGCTTCGGATGCCACGGATGTATAGGCGGAAGGTTCGTCGATAAAGGCCCGAAAACGAGCGGGAGTTGCTCGATGCGGTCCGCCCTCTAGGGCTGAGGCCGCGTACATTTTTGCGGAGAGTGGCGCATCGCTAAAGCGATGCCCTGATACAAATCCAAAATATCGGGATGCCTGATTTCGAACAGGTTCTGGTGCTTTTCCACAGGCACCAATGCCGCGCACTTTAGTCATGTACTTCTGAGTACACTATTTCTTGACTTGGTGATTGAGTCGAGCGAGACTCAAAACACTTGCATCCTCACAATGATTTACGAGTGAGCCGGTACGGACGCCCTTGTCCGGTGCGGCCTTCGTAGGATGCCTAAGCCGCGCGCCATGGAATCGGGTTCTTTGGACCGGTCTGTCGACCGGGATGTGCAGACTGGCACGAAACTGGCCGGCATAGCGAATCTTAATCGCGTAAATCTTGGGCTGAATCCGGAAGAGGATATGCAGCAAGAGATCTCGACTCGAACTTCACAAGCCAGCGTCTCAGCGGCACTCGCCGCAGCCAACGCGGCGTTGCGGGATATTCCATCCATGAATTTGGCTCGACCAGACAACGGACGATCACTGGCGGAGATGGCACAACGCGATCTGGACGCCGCGTTGCAACTTCTCACCGACCGGGCCCAATACATTACAGGATCGAGCGGGGCCGCGATTGCCTTGCGCCGCAGCGGCACCAACGACATGCTGTGCCGTGCGAGCACGGGATCGAATGCGCCTGAGCTGGGCACGCTGCTTTCGACTGAGTTTGGACTGTCGGGCGAAAGCGTGCGTACGCGCCGCGCACTTCGCTGCGACGATGCTGAGCGCGATGCGCGCGTGAATCATGATGTTTGCCGCGAAGTGGGAATCGCGTCTGTGGTGGTGATGCCGGTTGTTCACGACGATGAAGTGCTGGGCGTCTTCGAACTTTTCTCCGGTAATGCGCATGCGTTCAGCGAACGCGACATGTCGGCTCTGCAGCGGCTGAGCGAGATGGTGGAGACGGCTGTTAGGCTGGCGCAGGCCGCAGAAGGAATTCCGGAGAGATGGAAGAACGCAGAGGCTTCCGCGAAAGTTTCGCCGGAGAAAGAAGTCGCCGGAGTTCTGGAAGCGCACGATCTGGGGATCGAGCATTCTGGTGGCCATCATTCGGGCATTAATGACTCGATACTCGAGGATTCGATACTCGAATACCCGATCGTCGAAGTAGTGACGGAGGTTGCACCTGCGGCGAAGGCGGAGGTTGCGGCGACGACGCAACCGACAAAGATATGCATCGAACCCCCAGCTACTGTGCCTCCGATGCCGGCGAATACTGCATCTGCAACGCCTGTGCTAACAAATTCTGTGCCTGTGAAAAAAACCTTGCTGTGGTCAGCAGCTGCAAATCTTAGCAGCGAAGCTGCGACGCTAGCGATGGATCAAAGCCACCTTCCGCCGGCGTTTCGCAATCTGCGGAAATGCGAGGCCTGCGGATTTCCAGTTTCCGCCGAGCGTACGCTTTGCGTTGAGTGCGAAGAAAAGAAATGGCGGGGACAGTTGAAACCCAGGGCTGCCGCAGCTCCATCGACATCTGGAACAGCCGCAGCTGCGGCTCCCGCTCCTGCACCCGTACCTGAGGTTCGCAAAGATATCCCTAGCGACGTGCGCAAAGCTTTGGCGATTGCTGCCAGCGCGGTTCAGTCAGCGCCAGCAAAAGAGCAGAAGGCCGAGACGAAAGAGAGTAGGGCTCAACCACAAGCGCGGACTCTGCAGAAGCAGGCAGCGGAGACTCAGGCTGCGCAAGTGCAAGCTGCTCAAGTCCAGGCGTCACCCCAGACTTCGTCAATTCAGGCTACGAAGCCTGACTCTACTGTGGTGACGACGCAGACCTCATCCCCAACTCTGGTTTTCAGCGCCGCAATGGAACCATCCCAGTCGTGGCTGGCACGGAACAAGTACGTTTTAGGGGCGCTGCTTGTGGTCGCGGGCACCATTGCGGCCATCCTGTTGCTGCGGTAAAGGCTTGTTCCGCGCCCAGTCAGGCACTCCCGGAGTGCCCGGAAATTCTTGACAACATAGGCAACTCTGCTAGAGTTCAAAGGAAGGTGTGGTCGATGACGTTGCGCCAAGGTGAAACGATGAAGAATGTGTATGAAGTGTTGAGACAGAAGGAGATGGAGCTTACCCGTCTGGAGAAAGAAGTGGAGGCCCTGCGGCTGGTCGCCCCGCTGCTCTCCGAGGAAAAAGAGTCGATTTCTGACATAACCAAACCCACTCTGGCCACCGCGGTCAACGGACCGCAGCCCGCCGCGCGGATGCCGGTTTCGTCCTCAGCGTCCTCGATTCCTTCCCCCCAACCCGTGCGCGCTGCGGGATGGGAAGATACTGGCAAGCGCTGGCCCTAAACTCCAACTCGGATTGATTTCGGTTGACGCCACGGAAGTGTTCGGCGCGCCTGGTTAGTATGTCGATTTAATATGTCGACTTGGCCCGGGATGAATCCCGGGCCAAAGTGTTTTTGGCGATAGTCTTGACTGCGATCACGAAATCCAAGCGTGATTGGAGTGCAAATCAAGTGTCAGCACAATCCCTTTGAACAGTTCGTGGCCGACTGTACCGTCGAATAATCCATCCGGAAGATGCACGTCTGGCGTGGCGAAATAAACAGGCACTTTTTTGGCGAGGACGTGAGAGCCAAAAGCCTCGGTGTCTGCCTGGGCTTTTACCATTTGCACGCCGTCATCAGTGTAGGGAAAAAATTCCTGCGTGTTCGACCCGCTCTGGGCCGTGAGCCCCAGCTTCGCCACCGATGGCGGATAAACGAGCATCGTTCCGCTGAAAAGCGTGTCGATCTGCACGGTCAGCGGCTGCTGGTTGATGGTAAATCCTGTAGCGACGACGATGGGCGGTCCCTGCTTGCCGAAAGTGGGATAAGTGATATCGCCACAGAAGCCCGGGCATTTTACATCTGAGGTCAATGCCGCGGAGATGCGAACATTCTTCTTCCTGTAGTCCAGTTCCAGAAGGCGATTCTTGAATGCCGTATAGGCGAGCGTGCCATCGCAGAGAGGAACGCGATCGCGCTTGATATCGGTGGCAATGTCCATGACCAGCACTTTTATGGTGCCTAGAGAAGCGTCGCCGAGCATGATGCCGGTGAGTTCAGCGCGCGAATATCCGGCGACGGGTTTGCCGTCGGAACCGTTAACCGGCGTCGTGGTGAGGCCCATGTCTTTTGCGATCGCAGCGTCGAGAACAGAATTGACGTTGCCGGTGTCCACCAGCATGCGGAGGTGCTTGCCTTTATCCGTAACGATGTCGACGCAAGGCAGACCGGAGCATTCGAACATAGGACCGCCGTTCAGGGCCGGAGTTTGGGCGTAGACGGCTGGCAGGGCAAGAAGACAAAACAAAATTAAAGTAGAAAGAAATTGTTGAAGCAAGGGAAAGCCTCCGAAAAATCCTCAGGCATAGACGAGAATACCCAGATAACGATAGCAGTATCCCAGTGGAAGAGCGGCGCTTCAGCGCCGCGGTTGGCGTTCTCTCCAAAATTTATCCTAGGCATTTAGGCCAGGCAAGGCGACCAACAGGGGCTAAAATCCCGCATCGATTTCATGCACTTTACGTGGTCCTAAAAGGGCCGCTCTTCCACAGTGACCCTTACGCTCCCACAATCTCGCGCAGCGCGGCCACGAGCCGGTCGACTTCTTCGAGGGTGTTGTAGTGGACGAGGCCGATGCGCAGGAATCCGCCGGATTTTTCAACGCCAAGGTGTTCGGTGAGGTTGAGGGCGTAGTAGTTGCCGTCCCAGGTGAAGATACCGCGATCGCCGAGTTTGGTGGCGAGTTCAAGCGGCGAGCGGCCCAGTTTGCCGTCTTCAATGCGCAGGGCGACGGTTGCGCAACGCTCGTTCATGCGCGCGGGGTCGGTGATGCCGTAAATTTTTGCACCAGGGATAGTCGCGAGGCCGGCGAGAAGACGGTCAAGGAGCGCACGCTCGTGTTCGTGCATGATTTCGTAGGCGGCTTCGATGGCCGCTCGCCTCTCACCAACTCCCAGAGATCCCTCAGGGCGGGTGCGCCGGCCGATGTCGGCGATGTAGTCGACGCAGGCGCCAATGCCCGCGATGCACTCGTGGTTGAGCGTTCCCCACTCCCAGCGGCAGGGGATTGTGTCGATCAGCGGGCGCACTTTGTACGGCCGCAGGCGCTGCAAGTGTTCGCGCTTGCCGTAAAGCACGCCCATGTGCGGTCCGAAAAATTTGTAAGTCGAGCAGACCAGAAAATCGCAGTCGAGTGCGGCCACGTCGATCAGTCCGTGCGGCGCGTAGTGGACGGCATCGATGAAGGCCAGCGCTCCGGCGGCATGCGCGAGCTTCGTAATGACTTTCACCGGATTGATGGTGCCGACCGCATTCGAAGCGTATCCGACTGCAACCAGCTTCGTCTTCTCATTGATCTTCGAGGCGAGGTCGGCGATGTCGAGCGTGCAGTCTTCGTCGTGAATCTCGGCCCAGCGGACCGTGACGCCTCGTTCTTCCGCCATCTGCAGCCAGGGAGAGACGTTGGCATCGTGATCGAGACGCGTAACCAGGATTTCGTCGCCGGGCTGCAACTCGCGGCCAATCGAGCGGGAAATCATGTAGGTCAGCGAAGTCATGTTCTGTCCGAAGACGACTTCGTCGACGCCGCAGTGGAAGAAGTCGGCCATGGCGGTGCGGGCGGCGGAGATCATGGCGTCGGTGCGGCGTCCGGTGGCGTAGGCGCCGCTGGTGTTGGAATTGTCACGGCGCAAATAGTCGGAGATGGCCTCAATCACGCGCTGCGGCACCTGCGTGCCGCCGGGACCGTCGAGGAACGCGACGGGATGTGCGTTGACGATCTGGGCGAGGGACGGGAATTGGGCGCGGATGGAGGCGAGGTCGAGGGCGGGAGCGAGGGTTGAGGTAGAAGACATTTAATTTCCTATCATCAGGAGGAGCATTAGATTTTAGTGTATCGCTTCGGGAGAGTTCGATGAGTTGGCGTCAGCTTCCCACGACACCCTCCCATGAATAGGTGTCAGCAAAAAGGGAGAATCGTTGGCCGCATGCGAAACATTCGAAATCATGAGTGAGAATGTCCCCAGGAAACTGCGGGTTAAACAAATCCTCAAGCGGGCAGGTAGCTCTCACGATTCTAAACGTGCCCTGACCAACAATTTCGATCAGTTGCCGCGCTAGATCTCGATACTCATACGGAGAGCCAATATTCATGCGCTCGCCAAATCCTTGGCATTTGGGACACATGGTTTCCAGTAAGATTTTAGCAGTCCTTCGGCGTCTAAAGCCGCAATCAAACACCACCGGGGTTCGGCACGGGTGAAGCCCCACCCTTCCAGATTCCATCTTTGCCACGCGGACGCTTGCTGCGCCGTGGAAGAGCGGCCCTTCAGGGCCGCGTGGGAGGGCGAATGATGCGGGCTTTAGCCCCTGTGGTGGTTCTAAATTCTTCCAACGACGAGGGCGATCAGGGCAAGGTCCGCCGCGGGCTGAAGCCCAAGGTTAATTTTGAATCGACGGCAACGCGGCCCTAAAGGGCCGCTCTTCCACGGTGCTTCAAGCGTTCGTATCAGCGCCCGCTGATTGCTCTCACGAAGTCTGCTAGCATTCCATAGGCGGTCGCGTACAGGCCGGGGTTCTCTTCGGTGATGGCTAGGCCGGGGAAGATATCCGTCTCGAAACAGATGTAGGACGACGTGCCGGTAATCTTGCCCATTGGAGAAGCTGCCAATACCTTTTCCGGCGCGACGCTTGCCTTTACGCCATCGCCCACGCGCTGGGCGCGGCAGACCAGCTTGAAGGGCCATCCGTCGCGACGGGCGTTGCGCAGGGCTTGCGGCGTGAGGTCGCGGATGCCTTCGCGCGCGATCTGGTCGAGGCGCACGGGGATGTCCATGAGAACGGTGATGAGCGCAGCGATTTTGACGGCAGCGTCCCAGCCGTCGATATCATGGGTCGCATCGGTTTCGGCGACGCCGAGGGCTTGCGCCTTCTTGAGGGCATCGTCGAAGTTGAGGCCGTTTTCCATCTCACCCAAAATTACGTTGGTCGTCGAGTTGAGGATGCCGTGGAAACCTTGCAGGTGAATCACAGGAAGCTGGTCGAAGAGAGAAAAAATGGGGACGCCGTCCATCACCGTGGATTCGAAGAGGAATCGTTTGCCGCGTGCGCCGGCGAGATCGCGCAGCTCGCGGTAGGCGTGCACGATGGGTCCTTTGTTGGCCGTAATGGCGTGGGCTCCATGTTCGAGCGCGGCGCGGATGTGGTCGATGGCGGTCTGTCCGGTTTCGACGTTGAGGGATGTGGCTTCGAATAGGACGTCGGCGCGGGCGGTGGCGAGCCAGGCTTTGGTTTGGTCGTAGGGGGTCGTGGCCCTCAGGGGCTGAAGCCCGGTTTTTTCTTTATCGTCTTTTTCGGCGCGACTGAAGTCGTGCCCTTCCCGGTCCATGCCTAATGCGAGAGCAGTTGTGATGTCGATCCCGTTCGCATCGGCGAGCCATCCCAGACGGCGCGAGGCGACGCCGGTGATGCGTAAGGCGATGCCGTGGCGGTCAAGCAATTCCTGCCGACGGTCTTCGAGCAGGCGGACGAGCGTCCGGTTGACGTTGCCGAAGCCGAGAAAGCAGAGGTTGTAGATGCGGATGGGCTTGCCTCGTAACAGGGGCTGAAGCCCCGTTTCTTCTCTTTCACCTTCACGCGGCGCTAAAGCGCCGCTCTTCCAGTTGCTGCGAGCGTTTGTTTCCTGCAGAGGAATTCCTACAGGATCGGCTTCTGGTGGACAGGAGTGTCCGCCCCACATCACCGCTATCCCATCACGGTAGTGTGTTCGGGCTGAATCTTGTAGATCACGCGAACTTCGCCGGGCTGCGCGTAGGGATATTTGTCGGCGCCGAGATACTTCTTCGCCATTTTGTCGATGTGGGCGCTGGCGCCGTCTTCGGTGATTTCGACCACGCGGCCGCGGATTTCGAGATAACGATAGGGATTTTCGGGGTCGATAATCGCCAGCGAGACGCGCGGATCGCGGCGGACGTTGCGGTCCTTCTGTCGTCCTTTGGCGGAATTGAAGAGGACGTGCTCGCCGTCGAAGTCGATCCAGACGGGCGTGACTTGCGGGCTGCCATCTGGCATGAGTGTGCCCAGGCTGGCAAATGCGCGCTTGGAAAATAAATCGCGGTATTTGTCGGGTATAACTTGCGGCATATAAGAGCCTCCGGGAGATTGGATGCCAGCATTATAGATGGCCCCCGCGACCTTGGGGTGCGTGCCGTGGACCGTTTCTTACGCCCCTTCGGGGCTAGATTGTCTTTTTGCCTCTTTCCCACGGCTGACGCCGTGGGCTGCATTCTGTCGCCGCTTTCGCGGCTGAAGTGTGTGGCAGGCGGGGTGTCCCATGACTCGCCGTATTTGCGGGACGTGGGGATTTCGTTGGATTCGTTTTAGTAGACTCGTAGATGCAAACTCCAACAAAGGAATGAAGCGCATGATGGCACGGCGACGTGATCTTTCTTTTCGGCTGTCCGGTTTTTCTATTCTTGTTGTTGTCTTTCTGACCTCTTGCCTCTCAATCGCTGCTTCGTCGAGTGACGCGACGCAAAAATATCCGGCCACGATTGTGTTTATGACTGACTTCGGCGTCGTTGACGACTCGGTCGCGCTGTGCCGGGGCGTGATGTATTCGATCATGCCCGATGTGCGCATTGTGGATCTGACCCACGAGGTCACGCCGTTTTCGATTCGTGATGGCGCACGGTTTTTATACGGCACGACGCCGTACTATCCGGCGGGAACGGTGTTTGTGGTGGTGATCGATCCGGGGGTGGGCAGTGCGCGCAAGGCGATTGTGGCACGGTCGAAGCGTGGACAATATTTTGTGTTGCCCGACAACGGATTGCTCACTCTGATCGAGCAGCGCGACGGGATTGAGGCCGTGCGGGAGATTACGAATCCGGATTGGATGATCGGCAGTAAGCTCTCGTCAACGTTTCATGGGCGCGACATTTTTTCGCCTGCCGGTGCGCATCTAGCGCGTGGAGACGACTGGACGACAGTCGGCCCGGAGATGGCGGTAAAAGATCTGGTGCGGCTGCCGATGAAACCGGCGATGATTGATGATCGCGGTTTGACAGCGACAGTGATCGCAACCGATGGTCCGTTTGGGAATCTTGTGACGAACGTTAATGCAGAGGATTTTCTGAAACTTGGCTACGAGCGCGGCCAGGACGTGCCGGTAACAGTGGGCGGACGGGAGATGAAAATCAAATTCGCGAAGACCTTCAGCGACGTGCCGGTGGGTCAGCCGTTGCTGTATATCGATTCGCGGGGAAGGCTGGGGTTGGCGGTGAATCAGAATAATTTTGCGGCGACCTATGGCGTCAAACCTCCAGCCGTACTGTTTATTGAAAAAGCAAAGAAGTAAGACCTAATGCATTGCGTCTGCAAATCAAGGGTCATCAGTTGTTTGGGGGAGATCATCATGAACAACGCAGCTTCGTCTTTAAGTGCCCGTCGGTTCTCAACGGTGTTACGGCTCATATTGTTTTCTGGTCTGCTTTTTTCAAGCCTGCTTCAGGCGCAAAGTTTCCGCGGGTCCATTCGTGGGAAAGTTACCGACCCTAGTGGCAGCCTCGTCGTTGGCGCCAAGATTACGTCCAAGAATGTGGATACCGGTCTTTCGCGTGAAACCGTTTCGACGGACGAAGGCACATTCGTTCTGGCGGAATTGCCCGCTGGAACTTACACCGTGACCGTAAACGCTGCTGGGTTTGCTCAGATCACGCAGAACGTCGTGGTGAATGTGGGATTGGATACGACCGCGGACTTCAATCTGTCGAAGGTGCAACAGGTCTCGCAAACAGTCAATGTAACGGAGGAAGCCCCATTAGTCGAAGCGACGCGTGATGTTCTCGGCGAAGTGGTGGATCAGCGCCTGGTGACAGAACTTCCGCTAAACGGGCGAGACTTCGGCAAGCTGGTGGCGCTGACTCCAGGTGCAACGGTTGATCCCTCGGGTGTTGCGGGGACGCAGGGCGGTTTCGGGCAATTCAACATTAACGGGAATCGTGATCGCTCCAATAACTACACGCTCGATGGCACTGACAACAACGATCCTTTCTTCAACAACTCTGCCCTCAACCAAGTGGGGATCGGCGGAGCGCCCGCTTCACTGCTGCCAATTGATGCGATACAGGAATTCAATCTGCAATCGAGTTTTGGGGCGGAATACGGACGCAACAGCGGATCGGTCGTCAATATTGTCACGAAGTCGGGAACAAACCATTTGCACGGCTCAGGCTTTGAATTCCTGCGCAACAGCGCTCTCGATGCCCGTAACTATTTTAATACCGAGCCGAAAAAGTCGGTATTCCAGAACAATAATTTCGGAGCTTCGCTGGGCGGTCCGATCGTGAAGAACAAGACTTTCTTTTTCGGCGCGTATGAAGGCGAACGAGAGCGCGTCGGAAGCGATTTTTTGCTGCTGGTGCCCACTCAGAATCAAATTCAACAGGCGCGTAGCATCGCACAAAGTATTCAAGGGGAGGTCAATCCCGGGCTGGACGCAATTTTGGCTAATTATCCGCAGAGCACGACTGGGCAGATTGCGGCTTCTGTGCGCGATAAGAACGACGGCGATTACCTCATCGCAAAACTGGATCACAGCCTCACCAATAACGAACTGCTTACCGGGCGTTACGCCTTCGCCCGCAACTATCAGGTGTTCCCGTTCGGGTCGCCGGGTGGATTTGGTGCGGGATCGCGACTCCCGCAGTTCGCGCAGACTTCGCCCACGCGCGTGCAGGTAGTTTCTATGAGTTTCCTTTCGACACTGAGTTCGTCAAAAATTAACGAGGTTCGGTTCGGTTACAGCCGCTATCGAACTTCGTTCAGCTCACTCAACGCCAATTTCGATCCCACCACGATCGGGCTGAACTTTGGAACTGGCAAACTCGGCTTGCCAGAATTCGACTTCACTGGAATCGAGAATCTGGGCGCCACAGGATTCAGCGTCCCGCGCGGACGCACCAGCGGTACTTATCAGATTCTCGATAACTTCAGCTGGATCCATGGGAAGCACACCTTCAAATTTGGCGGCGAGTTTCGGCGCGCCAGCATCGACAACTTCAATGACAATTTGGAACGTGGAATTTTTCAGTTCACGGCTGGGGTTGGCCTGAGCAGCGATCCTGTGGTGGATGCGCTTGCCGATTTCTATACAGGAGGCAGCCAGGATACAAGCTTCTGCTGTTCCTTTGTCTCTGTGGATACGGGCAACACGCAGCGTACGACCTACAACAGCGGGTTTAGTTTCTTTGCGCAAGACGACTTTCGCGCCTTACCCAACTTCACACTGAACTTGGGACTGCGCTGGGAATACTTTGGCCCGCTTAGCGAAAAGAACCGCCTGCTTTCGAATCTCGGCCAAGATGGGAATCTTGCGATGGTCGGGACCGACGGCCTCAACGGGCTGTATAAGCGCGATCTTCACGACTTCGGCCCGCGAATCGGTTTCGCCTGGAATGCCATAAGGAACACGGTAGTACGTGCCGCCTACGGGGTTTACTACGATTACGTTCCACAGGATCTTTTCATCGCGAACTTCACAACCTCAGCTGGTGTTGCTACCAACCCAGTCGGACCGAAAGCTGTGTTGCCGATGAACTTCGACCTGACAGCGTTTAATGGTACGAATCCTGTGTCATTGTCCCCGATCATGAGCGTTGCGACGAGCGGGCCATATTCCGTGTTCGTAACGCCGCAGAATTTCTGGTCCCCCTATACGCAGAACTGGAATCTCAACGTGCAGCAGCAGTTGGGCCAGAGTGCTTCAGCGGAAGTTGGCTACGTGGGCAGCAAGGGCAGCAGGCTGGTGCGTCTCACCGACTTAAACGAACCAGACGCCAACGGCGTGCGTCCGAACCCGAACTTCAGTGCCGTGGACGAGCTTGCACCATTGAGCTCTTCCACGTACCACGCGCTCCAGATCAGCACCCGAATTCAAAACGCCCATCATCTGTCGGGTTTTGCGGGCTACGTCTGGTCAAAATCCCTCGACTACGCTTCCGACGGCATAGACTTCGTTCCCGGCGCAGCGTTTCCCCAGGACCCCGGCAATCTGGTTGCTGAACACGGGCCTTCGACCTTTGATACACGCAACCGTTTCACGGCCGCTCTAAACTACGAAGTTCCTTCCCTGGGCAGTATGAAGCGGCTCGGCTCGGGCTGGGAATTGAATACGATTATCAGCGTGCAAAGTGGCCGGCCCATTCCGATCGCTGATTCCTTTGACAATAGCGGGCGCTTTTATTTCAACCAGCGGCCCAACGTCGTTCCGGGCGTAAATCCGATCCTTCCCCATTGGACTCCGGCGACCGGATATCTGAATCCTTTAGCTTTCGCTCAGCCCGCTCAAGGCACGTTCGGCGACCTCGGTCGCAATGCGATCTCTGGCCCCGGCTACCGCAACTGGGATTTTTCCATCGTGAAGAACACGCAACTTAAGGAGAGCTTGAATCTGCAACTACGCGCGGAGTTTTTCAATATTCTGAATCATCCCAATTTTGCGCTGCCGAATCACAACATCACTCCTGGGTTGGGACCGATGGGCGTAATTACGCAGACTCCTGACGTGGCGCAGACTAATCCTGGGCTCGGCGGCGGCGGGCCGCGCGTGATTCAGTTGGGAGCAAAGTTCCTGTTCTAAAACTAAAGACTATCGAGATTAGCTCGGTAGCTCTTGCACGATGCGCGGCAGGACCGCGCGTAGCAATGCTTCGAACGTCGATTTCACGCGCTCACCGGTCTCCATCACTTCGGAGTGTGAGAGCGGTTGGTCCATGATTCCGGCGGCCATGTTCGTAACGCACGAGATCGCTAGCACTTTCACTCCCATGTGACAGGCGACGATGACCTCGGCCACGGTCGACATGCCGACCAAGTCGGCTCCGATGCGGCGCAGGTAGTCGATCTCGGCAGGCGTCTCATAGCTGGGCCCGGCGAGTGCGGCGTAGATCCCTTCATGCAGCGGGATATTCAGCTTGCTTGCTTCTTCGCGGGCGATCTCGCGATATTCCTTAGCGTACGCGCGCGTCATGTCAGGGAAGCGTGGACCGAAGCGGTCATCGTTAGAGCCGATCAGCGGGTTCGTCCCTTGTAGGTTGATGTGATCGCGGATCAGCACCAGCGCGCCTTGCGAGTAACTGAGATTCATGCCTCCGGCGGCGTTGGTGAGGATGACGGCGCGGATACCCATGCGTCCGAAGACGCGGATGGGAAAAGTAATTTCCTGCGCGGAATATCCTTCGTAGAGATGTACGCGGCCCTGCATGGCAGCGACTGCGACTTCGCCGGCGTGTCCGACGACCATGCGGCCCGCGTGGCCGATGGCGGTTGATTGCGGGAAAGATGGAATCTCCGCGTAGGGGATGCGAGTCGCTTCCGTGAGAGTGTCAGCGAAGGCTCCGAGGCCCGAGCCGAGGACGAGTCCGATCTTTGGGCGTAAAGCGGTCCGGGAGAGGATGAGTTGCGCAGCGGAGTCGGCGAGGGTGTAGGCATCAGACATGGCGCAGAAAAGGATATCTCAGAGAGGCGACGTCGGGTGAGTAGAGTCGCATTGTGCGCTTCGCTGCGTACCCCGACCCTTCGGTTGCGCCTCAGGGCAGGCTGTGCACCCTAATTCAATAATGGACTCCGACTCTTCCAAGCGCCATTTTTCGATTGACGCATCCGGTACGGCTGACGTGAAATCAGGGCGGAGAAAACCCAATGAAACGACCTCCTGTTCTAGTTGTTGTGACCTTCATAGCCACTGTGTGCGTAACGGTGTTGCTGACTCGCGCACTTGCAGCTCGTCCTGCATCCTCCGGCGAGTCGTCACAGAAACCCACTCCACTCATTCTGCAAGAGACGGAAGGCGATCAACTGGTGCACCGCGCCGGCCCATTAAAGGGTGTGCCATTTAATATCAAACTTGACGGCCAATTCGGCGGCTCAGAAGATTTCTTTGTCTTCACCGAAGTACTCGCGCCAGGACAGACCATTCCTTTTCACAAACACGAGAATGCAGAAGAGATCCTGCTCTTCGATGACGGCAGCGCCACCGTGACCGTCGGCGACAAACGGGCTGTAGCTGGCCCTCGGAGCATGGTATTCATTCCGCGTGATACCTGGATTTCCGCGACCAACACCGGTGGCAAGGATATTTTGGCTTGGGCCATCTTCTCGCGGCACGGCTTTGAAACCTATATGCGCTCGATCAGCGCCAAGCCGGGCCAACCGTTAATGCCGCTTAATCAGGACGAGCTAACACGCCTGCGAACTCTAGGGCACGCCGTCTACTGGGACAACACCAAGGGACCGTATCCTCCCGGCGTATCACATTGATTAAGTGATCGGATCATTTCTCTGGAGCTGTTTTGCAATGAGCCAAGTAATTGACTCAAACCTCCCAGAGGCTAAAGGCCTAGTTGTATGCGGGCCTTCACGGCACGGCTGAAAGCCGTGCCCTTCCCAAAACTATTTTTGGAATACCTTAGACAATCTTCTAGGCAGCTTACTCTAGAATTTCTTCTCGAACTCGGCGAATGCCGCTTCCAGCTTCCATTGTTCGCGAGCACGTTCGTTGGCATCGAGGAACTTCGCGCACGCAACTGAGGGTTTTTCTTTTCCGAGGACATCGCTTGCGCAGGGGATGACTGGCTTGAATGTTCCTTTTGTTTCGGCCCACAGGCTTTGTCCCGGAAGGAAGCTGTGCTCCAAGCTCTGCCGCGTCATGCGTTTCAGTTCCGTATACAACAAATGATATCCCTCGACTGCGCGTAGGTATTCGTGCGTCATATCGGAGCGGGCGACGCCTTCGTCGTCGGTCGAGATGGCGACGGGGACGCCGTATTTCATGTAAATCGGCAGGGGATGCTCGTCGCCGCTAACGCCGAGAATCTGATCATTTGAGGTGAGATTGATTTCGACCAGCGCGTTGCGCGCGGCCAATTCTTTCATCAAGGCGAGCGGATCTTTTTCGAGCATAACGTCGACACCGTGGCCGATCCGCTCGGCATGGCCTTTTTCGACGGACGCGCGAATGTGGAACTGCAGATCTTCGGGCTTGACCAAGCCCATGGCGATTTCTCCAGCATGCAGCGTGATGTGAACCTTGGGATAAACACCGTGCAGGTAATCCATCATCTGCATGTGCAGATTGAAGTCATGAATCGGCACGTACCAGTCTTCAGGCATCACGAGGTTGAGACCGACGAAGCGTGGGTCGGTGGAAGCAAGCTCGAATCCCAGAAGAATCTGTGCGAAGACTGCCTGCTGCGGTAGGCCGCGAAGAACTTGATAAAGATAGCGGACGCTAACATTACATCCTGGCTCAGCCTCGGGCGTGCCGCATTTCAGTTCGCGGCGAGCTTTGGCGTCATCTTCCGCCAGCGTTTTGCTGGTGGCGGCGGCAATTTCCTTCAGGCCTCCCAACAAAAATTGGTCGCGCATTTTGGCGAAGTCGTCATTCCATCCGAGTTTCATACCGAGTTGGGCGGAGGCCATGCCATCGGCGGTATGCATGAATTCGATGTACTGCACGTGCTCGCGAGCGGCGCGGTTAATGACCGTCGCGAGATCTTCGGCGACATGGGCATTTGAAGCTGGGAGAAATTTGTCGAACGTCGCAAAGAAGTGATCGTGGCCGGATTCGTCGCCGGGACGCCAGTCGCGCATGGACCAGGCGTCGACGATCTGGTTGTAGAGGACGTGATCGTCATAAGCGCAGCGGATGGCGGGCTTCGACGTGTACTTCTCGCAGGAGTCGCAGGGCGGCGAAATCAGGCGGGAAGTCGTGCGGTCGACGCACATGTTGTCGGAGGCGGCGAAGTCGATGAAATCTTCGGCGTAGACGGCGCCGTCGAGGTGGTTGTGCAGGTCTCCGCCCTTGGGCATGTCGTGCAGAAAGGCGAGCAGCAGCGACGGCTGACGCCGAACGGAGTCGAGATAGCGGGCGGTTTTCTGCTCGGCGGTTTGGGCGACGGCGAGGGTTGAGAAGAGGGCGAACATGGCGGCGAGGCGGACAATCGCTCGCGTGGTTGGGGTCAAAGAAGTGCCTCCGAAATTAGGAGAGAATTGTAATTGGTTTGAAGTGAGTTCATTAAGGCGTCGGCTTGAGCCGTGCCTTTCTTTTCTCGAACCCATTCGTCGTGAGGCAGGTTCTAGCCGACAACCAATCCGGCAAACACCGACAAATCAATATTCCCGCCGCTGACCACACACACCACTTTTCCAGTCCCACATTTCCCGCTGAGTCCTGCAGCGACGGCACATGCGCCAGCTCCTTCGGCGATCACGTGATTGCGTTCGGCGACGATCTTCATGGCTTGGCGCACTTCTTCCAGCTTACATACAACCGCTCCAGCCAGCAGGTGATGAGCAATTTCCCACATGCGCGGGAAAACCGATTTGCCGCCGCAGCCATCCACCCAGCTTGCCTTCCAGTCGTGAAACACCTGCGGCGATCCGGCTTCGAGTGAGCAGGCAAACGGAGCTGCCGTTTCCGGCTCCGAGGCGAACACTTTCACGTGCGGAGCACGCTCTTTCATTGCCGAGGCGACACCGCACGACAGGCCTCCGCCGCCGAACGAAGCGACGATGGCTTGAACGCCCGGCAGATCCTCCAGAATCTCCAGTCCGGCCGAGGCATTGCCCGCAATAAACTCGTCGTCTTCAAACGGATGCACGAACGCGCCATTCATTGCCGGATGCGCGCGGTTGCCCAGCGCCTTCCAGCAGTCGTCGTAGGAGGCGGTCACGATCTCGCCGCCCAGACGCCTCACTGCGTCTTTCTTGGCAATGGGAGCCGTCTCAATCATGAGGACTTTGCAGGGAACGCCGGCCTGCTTCGCTGCTAGCGCGACTCCTTGCGCGGCGTTGCCTGCGCTCACGGTCCAGACTCCGCGCCGCCGCTGCTCTTCCGGCAGCAGGCGAACAGCGTTGTAAGCTCCGCGAATCTTGAACGACCCGATCGGCTGCAAGCACTCAAGTTTGAGATAGAGTTCGGCGGGACCGTCGTAGTTCAGGCGCACCAGCGGCGTGCGGATGGCGGCCTGGTAAACGTGCTTGCACGCATCGTCGACCATCCCTGCGGGGATGTGGCGCTTATTACCGGTTCGTACAACGGATGCAACATGAGTTGCCATCTGAATTCCCTTTTTGAATTCGAAACCGGCGACAGTCTACGCTCATTCCTCCTGCCCTGAATACGAGCGGTGGCCCGATCATACGATCACTCATGCCGACTTCAAACAGGAAATTGGGTTAAATTGGATTGGCCATGCCGCCTATCTTCCCCAAGCCCAGAAGCAGTTTTGCCAGTGACAACTCTGCCGGAGTGCATCGTGAAGTGCTGGAGGCGGTTGCGCGAGTGAATCAGGGGCATGTGAGGGCGTATGGTGAAGACTCGTATACGCGCTTGGCGATTGCGAGGTTTGAGGAGCATTTTGGATCGGGGATCAACGTTTTTTTCACCTTCAATGGTACCGGCGCGAATGTGTTGGGGCTTCAGGCGCTGACTCGGCCCTACAACGCAGTACTGTGCAGCGACTACGCCCACATCTATACGGACGAATGCGGCGCGCCGGAGAAGCACACCGGTTGCAAATTGATTCCGCTGCCGCACCAGAACGGCAAAGTCACGCTTGACGCCGTGCGGCATGCATATCACGGCATCGGCGATCAGCATCATGTGCAGGCGCGGGTCATCTCGATTACGCAGTCGACCGAGATGGGGACCGTTTACCGTCCGGAAGAAATTCAAGCGCTGGCCCGCTTCGCTCACGAGCACGACATGTTCCTGCACGTGGACGGCGCCCGCATCGCCAACGCCGCTGCGAGCCTGGGCCAGACGTTGCGTCAGGCGACGCGCGATCTCGGAGTCGACGTGCTCTCGTTCGGCGGAACTAAGAATGGGATCATGGGCGGCGAGGCCGTGGTGTTCTTCAATCGTGCGCTCAGCGAAGATTTTCTCTATCTACGCAAGCAGGGGATGCAACTTGCGTCGAAGATGCGATTCATCGCCGTACAGTTCGAGGCGCTGCTCACGAACGATCTGTGGAGGCGCAGCGCGGAGCATGCCAACCGCATGACGAAAGTGCTCGAAGGCGAGGTGAGAAAGATTCCCCAGGTGCGGATCGCATGGCCGGTCGAGGCCAATGGTGTCTTCGCGCAGATTCCCCGACATGCCATCCAGAAGATCAAGGAGCAGTATTTCTTTTATCCGTGGATCGAGGAGGAGTGCATCGTGCGCTGGATGTGCTCATTCGATACGTCCGAAGAAGATGTGAAAGAGTTCGCAAAGGTGGTAGCGGAAGCGGTAAAAGGGTGAGCGGCATCCCCGATGCCGCTATTGTTTTTTGAGCGACCTTATGCATAATTGAGCCTTGCCAAAGCTGCTGCATACGAATTGAACTGCTTAGGAGTCCTCATGAATCGGAAGTCTCTCGGCAAGTGGATCAGCATTTTCGCGCTGGCGAGTGCCGCCGGCTGGCTGCTTAGCCTGTCCAGTTGCGCGCGGAGTCAGCAATTGGAGGGAATCACGATTTCCCCTTCAGCATTCACTTACTTCTCACCGGCTCCTCCGAATTCGCAACAGACTCCAATTCCGCTTACAGCCTATGGCGCGTTTATCCATCCGCCGGAAACGAAAGACATTACCAGCAAGGTTACTTGGGCTTCTGACCAGACAATCGTTGCCGACGTGAGCAGTAGCGGCGGATTGACCGCGGGCGTTGCATGTGGGATAGCTAATATATCGGCAACTTATTACACCGACGGAAATAAGAGTGGCAACGTGGTAGTGGGTTTTATGACTGTCACCGTAGAGGGCCCAGCAAGTCAAGGTTGTCCAACTGGTACGGCTACGCAGAATCTTTCGGTGAATGTAACGGGGGGGGCAGCAGATGGTGTTATTACGAGCTCACCCGCTGGCATCACTTGCGGCCCCACGTGTTCCGCCGCGTTCTCAACCGGTTCGACCGTGACCCTTACGGCTGTACCAAACAATGGACACAGCTTCCTTGGTTGGGCATCGGGTTGTACTTCCACTTCAGGAGCGACATGCAATGTCACTATGAACAGCGATGTCATAGTGAGTGCTTCATTCAACTAAACCAAGAGACTGAGCTTATTTTTACTCAGCCTCTCTTAGCAATCTGCTTAGCGTCGGTTTGTGCTTCTCCGGTTTCTTCTTTTTCTCGACCACAATCTTTTCAGCCGGAGGTGTACCGATGCGCTCGCGGGCCAGTTCTTTGACCGCAGTCACCGCTTGAAAGCGCTTCTGCTTCTTCTTGCGTGGCATGATATATAGCTATCGAATCCATGTTGCCATAGCTTTGGCGGTCACAAACCTGTAATAATTATCGTTGCCGATTAGGTTACTGTCCTAGGTTGGAATGGATCGGCGCGGGCGGTTTGAGGTAACCAAGCAAGACCGTTATGGAAGAGCGCGATTTTTTTGACGAGCGGCAGGAGAAAAAAGCGGCCACGTTGAACTGTCCGCACTGCCAGCAGGCTGCGGAGTATGAGGTCACTTGGCTGGTCCGCACCAAAAAGCGGCAGCTTCCCGGACGCGCCGATGAGCGCGACCGCGCCCGCTTCGCCAAGGCACGCTCCTACATGCTGCGCAAAGACGACATGATGGCCTGCAAGAACATGCGCTGCCGCAAGCGCTTTGAAATCTCGGGAGTGCAGTCGGTAGTGTTTACAGAGTAGCCGAGTTTCCGAGCCTGTTTCCTCATCACTACATCGCTCATTTATACTGGCCAGTTTCCCTGTGACCCTCAAGAGAACGGGAACGGAGTCTGCATTGAAAATTCTGGTCTGCATGAAGCAAGTGCCGCAGAAAGACGCGCCGCTTAAGCTGAACGAGGCGGGTACCTGGATCCGCGAAGATGTGTCGTATGAAGTGAACGAGCCGGATGCGTACGCGCTCGAAGAGGCGTTGCGGCAGAGAGAAAAGCATAAAGGCGAAGTTGTGGTCATCACGAGCGGCCCGGCGCGCGCGCAGCAGGTGCTGCGCGAGGCTTTGGCGAAGGGCGCCGACCGGGCCATTCATCTGGAAGACGATAAGTTCGTCGGGTTCGATGCTTTCAACACCGCGAAAGCCTTCGCCGCCGTAATCAAAGATGAGCAGTTTGAACTGATTTTCACTGGCCTGCAATCAGACGACTACGGCTATGCGCAGACCGGCGTGATTCTAGCCGAACTGCTGGGCTGGCCGCATGCGACCATCATCATGCAGATCGAGAAAACTGACAGCGGCATTCGCGTGAAGCGCGAGCTTGAAGCCGGATACTTCCAGTTTGTCGATATGCCAACGCCCGCGGTGCTCACGATCCAGTCAGGCATCAACAAGCTGCGCTATGCCACATTGATCGGCATCAAGCAAGCGAAGAACAAGCCTTTGCGGAAGGTGCCGCTGGCCGAAGTACAGTCGGCAATTGGCGAAAATTTGCAGAAGATCGAGAAACTCTACGTTCCGCAGAAAACGAAGAAGACGGAACACATCGAAGGCCCTCCGGCGGAAATCGCAAAGAAGCTGGTGGACAAATTACGAAACGAACTGCGCGTGCTATAGGTGTGGCGCGGGCACTCTTGCCCGCGTGCCGAGCGAAACTCGGCGGACAGCCGAGGGCGCCTGTCCCCACACGGACTTTTCTGCAATGCGTATTTTTTGGCTGAGAACTGAGAACTGAATTGCATGCCTGATACCATCCTCGTCGTCGTTGAACAGCGCGAAGGCAAGCTGAATCGCGTTTCGTGGGAAACCATCGCTGCTGGACAAGCCATTGCCGCGGCCACTGGCTGGCCGTTGGAGGCTGCCGTCGTGGGCAGCGGGGCCTCATCGATCGCTTCGGAAGTTGCCGCAAAGAAAGTCGCTAAGGTGTACGCCGTTGAGTCGCCGAAGCTCGATCCCTACACGCCGGACGCTTTCGCCGCAGCACTGAAGCAATTCCTCTCATCGAAACAGCCGAAGCTAGTGCTTATGCCGCACACGTATCAGGTGCGCGACTTTGTGCCCAAGCTTGCGACAGCGATGGGACGCACTGTTATCAGCGACTGCATTGGATTCAAACACGATGCTGGCAAGCTAGTTTTCACCCGGCAGATGTTTCAGGGCAAGCTCGCAGCCGATGTGAGTTTCACCAGCGATGCTCCGTGGTTCGCAACGTTTCAAAATGGTGCGTTCCGCGGCGACAAGGCTGAAGCCGGTGCGAGTGCGGCTCCGGTCGAGACGATAAGCGTCGATATCGCCGACGGCGTCGTCCGCAACAAGCCGCAGGAAGTGTTCAAAGAAGCGAAGCAGGCCGTTGACTTGACGCAGGCGGAAATCATCGTGGCCGTTGGGCGTGGCATCAAAGAACAGAAAAATATCGAGATCGCCAAGCAGCTTGCCGACGCGCTCGGTGGAGATCTCGCCGCCTCGCGCCCGATCTGCGACTCGGGGTGGCTGCCCATGGATCGTCAGATTGGCTCGTCAGGCCAGACGGTTGCGCCCAAGCTGTATTTGGCTCTCGGCATCAGCGGCGCGATTCAACACATCGTCGGAATGAAAGGCTCGCGGGCGATCATCGCGGTGAATAAGGATTCCGAAGCACCGATTTTTGAGATCGCGGATTACGCTGTGGTCGGCAATTTGTTCGACATCGTCCCGCCTCTGATCGAGGAAGTGAAGAAGGCGAAGGTGGGAGGATAGTTTCGAGTTTCGAGTTTCGAGTTTCGAGTTTCGAGTTGCTGGGCAGTTGAGGTTTGATGTGAGTCATAAGTACAAGGATCTCATTGTTTGGCAGAAGGCGAGAGCATTTGTCACCGAGATCTATCGTGCTACAGAATCGTTCCCAAAGGCCGAGATATATGGCCTGACTTCGCAGCTTCGTCGCGCGTCAGTTTCTGTGGCCTCAAACATTGCTGAAGGCCAAGGCAGGCTCACCAAGGTGAATTCTGCCATTTTCTTGGGCAAGCTAGAGGATCACTGCTCGAAGTAGAGACTCAGCTGTCAATTGCGCTTGATCTGCATTTCATCGAAGACGGGAATTCCGAAGGTTAGAAAAACTCTCGTCAGAAGTGCAAAGACTGCTGAACGGCCTTATCGGATCAGTGCGCCAGCGAAAAAGAGGAAACGACGACGAACACATGAGTTAGGTAATGAATTTCGTCACTAGAAACTAGAAACTCAAAACTGAATGCTGATCTTCCGCAAACCGATCGAAGGCATTGAACGTCCACAGATGCCGGCTGATGTCGTGATCGTCGGTGGCGGGCCCGCCGGCATGGCGTGTGCTCTGCGACTGGCACAGCTTATTGACGCGCACAACACGGCGCATCCCGATGCCCAGCTCAGCAAAGAAAATATCTATGTACTCGAGAAGGCGCGGGAGATCGGCCAGCACTGTTTGTCTGGCGCGCTGCTTGATCCACGGGCGATGAATGAATTGCTTCCGGGATTTGAGAAAGAGGCTCCGCTCGATGCCAAGGTCACCAAAGAAGCTGTTTATTTTCTCACCGAAAAAGGCAAGTTTAAGTTTCCCATCACGCCGCCCTTTCTGCGCGACCACGGCAACTACGTCATCTCGCTGAACCGGTTTGTGAAGTGGCTGGGCAGTAAGGTCGAAGAGACCGGCATCACCATCTTCACCGGATTCGCTGGCTCGGAACTTCTTTTCGATGGCGACCGCGTTACCGGCGTGCGCACCGACGACAAGGGCGTCGACAAAGAAGGACATCAGAAGTCGAACTTCGAGCCGGGATATGATCTGCAGGCGAAAATCGTGATTCTCGCCGAAGGACCGCGCGGATCGCTGACCAAGCAGCTCATTCAGAAATTCGATCTAGCCAAGAACGCCAACCCGCAAACTTATGGCGTCGGGATAAAAGAGTTGTGGGAAGTTCCTGCTGGCCGCATCGCGCCAGGCGAAGTCATCTACACGATGGGCTGGCCGCTGACAACGCACGAATACGGCGGCGCGTGGATCTATGGCTCGAAAGGCGAGGGCTTGAACACCAATGTCGTGTCGCTCGGATTTGTCACCGGGCTCGACTATGCCGATCCGCGGCTCGATCCGCAGCGCGTGTTGCAGGAGTTCAAGCGGCATCCGTTTGTCGCGAAGCTGCTCGAGGGCGGCAAGATGATTCGCTACGGCGCGAAATCCATGCCGTACGGCGGCTGGTGGGCAATTCCGCCGGTTGCGGGCAATGGATGGATGATTCTCGGCGACTCCGCCGGATTTGTAAATTCGGCGCGGCTCAAGGGAATTCATCTGGCGATCAAGAGCGGCATGCTGGCCGCCGAAACCGCGTTTGAGGCGCTCACGAAAGATGATTCGTCGGCTGCAACGTTGAGCGGCTTCCAGAAAAAAGTCGAGTCGAGCTGGATCAAAGAAGAACTCTGGAAAGTTCGCAACCTGCACCAGGGATTCGAGCACGGAATGTTTGCCGGCATGTTCCACACGGGCTTACAGATGATTACCGGGGGACGCGGCCTGCGCAATCGATATACGGGTGTCGCGGGATATGAGCGCATGCGCAAGCTGGCATCATTGCCCGCCGACGGCGGGGCCGAGGCGCAACTGTTGGGTCCGGCCAAAGGCGACGGCAAGCTCACTTTCGACAAGCTCACCGATCTTTATCACTCGGGCACGAAGCACGAAGAGGATCAGCCCTCGCACCTGGTCATCCACGACACGAACATCTGCAATACACGCTGTGTGAAAGAATTCGGTAGCCCCTGCCAGAATTTTTGTCCGGCCAATGTCTACGAGATGGTCGAGGACACGACGCAGCCGAACGGCAAACGCATCAGCCTGAATCCGTCGAACTGCGTGCACTGTAAAACCTGCGACATCGCCGATCCCTACCAGATCATCACATGGGTGCCCCCGGAGGGCGGCGGCGGCCCGAACTACGACGGGATGTAACGGTCAACTTCTTCGCCGCGGATTGACGCGGATAAGGCAAAGCGCAAAACTTTAAGATTGTCATTCCTCGCGGAGCGAGGAATCCGCGTTTGCTATTGCAGGATTCGCTTCCCGTGGATGATCGCTGCAACGACGACTTCATCACCTTGCAATCTGTAGATGATCCGATAGCTATAGACAATCAGTTCGCGAACGTTTTCATCGTCAAATTCCGGAACTTTGCGCCCAGATCTTGGGAACTGCGTCAATATTCTGGTCTGACTAACGATCTTCTTGACGACATTGCTGGCATAAACAGGGGAGTCCTTGGCGATATAGTCGACGATGCCTTCAAGATCATTCAGAGCGCGTCGCGACCAGCCTACTCGGCGAGCCATTTGCTGAGGTGGGATTCAACTTCTTCCTGCGAGAGCGTGCCGTTCACGCGAGCATCTTCAAGACCACGGCGAACCTTGTCGAGAACATAGAGATGGTACTGAATGTCCTCAACTGAACAATCGTCCGGAAGCTTGTTTAGAAGTAATTCGACGTCCTGTTTGGCAGTGTTCATTCCTGACGCTCTACAAGAAGCATATCATCGGAGACTAAAGTCTTGTAGATGCCAATTTGTCGCAAGCTGGGCCCAATCGAAATGAAAGAATCGAGCATGCCGCAACTTCTTAGACTGTTGGGTGGTTTCATTCTTATTATCTCTGCCTCCCTAAGCACCTCTACCCAACAATCGTCTCAGCAACTCGTCCCCACCCCAGGCCTCCCTCCTACCGGCTTCCCGGGGCTCGATCAATACCGCGCCTCGCGCATCGCAATGTACACCGACGATTTTGGGCAGCTTTCGCGCTATCGTGAGGAGAACTCCTCGCTGGCGCGTCCGGCCGCGAGCGAAAAGCGCGTCGTTTTCTTCGGTGACTCAATCACCGAAGGATGGAAACTCGCTCACTATTTCCCCGGCCAGCCCTACGTCAACCGTGGCATCAGCGGGCAGACCACGCCGCAAATGCTGCTTCGCTTTCGCCAGGATGTAGTCAACCTTCATCCCAAGGCAGTCGTGATTCTTGCCGGCACCAACGATCTTGCCGGCCCGACCGGTCCCATGAGCAATGAAGACACGGAGGCCAACTATGCGTCCATGGCCGATCTGGCCCGGGCCAACGACATCCGGGTTGTGTACTCTTCTGTGCTGCCGGTACATAACTATTCGCACGGCGGGGAAGATTACTTCTCCCAGCGTCCTCCAGCGAGAATTCTGGCGCTGAACGCCTGGCTCAAGGACTACTGCGCGCGCAATCGCATTATCTATCTGGATTATTTCAGCGCCATGGTTGACGACAAAGGCCTGCTGAAAAGAGAACTGGCCGACGACGGACTGCATCCCAATGACACTGGCTACAAGATCATGGCCCCGATGGCTGAGGCCGCGATTGCCAAGGCGCTCGCCACCAAAATTGACAATAGGAAATGAACGTGAAGCCATCTCGTGACTTTCAGAAACTTGAAGCCGTCCTCGGTACTATTTCCGCTCTGCTAATTATTGCCTGCACGCTCACAGTGCTGGCTCTAGGTCAGGACTCAACGGCTCCTGCCATTCCCACTACCGGCTTTCCCGGCATCGATGAATACCGCGCGTCACGCATTGCCATTTACACCGACGACTTCGGGCAGCTGGCGCGGTACCGCTCGGAGAATGCCGCTGTCGGGCAGCCTGCGGCTAACGAGAATCGCGTCATATTCATCGGCGACTCGATCACCGACTACTGGAAGCTGGCAGATTATTTTCCTGGCAAGCCATACATCAATCGCGGCGTTGACGGACAATCCACCCCCGAAATGCTGGTGCGCTTTCGCCAGGATGTGATCGATTTGCATCCGAAAGTTCTGGTCGTGCTGGCGGGGACCAACGACGTAGCGGGCGTCACCGGGCGGACGCGCAACGAAGACATTGAGGCCAACTACGCGTCCATGGCGGAGCTAGCGCGTGTGCATAGCATTCGCGTCGTGTTTGCGTCGTTGCTTCCCGTATACGACTACACGCAAGAGTCAAAGGAGTCGTTTGCGCTGCGTCCGCGCGAGAGGATACTCGTGCTGAACCGCTGGCTCAAGGATTACTGCGCGAAGAACGGCCTGGTCTATCTCGACTATTTTTCGGCGGTCGACGACGATAAGGGAATGCTGCGACGCGATCTTTCCGATGACGGGCTGCATCCGAATACGGCTGGGTATAAGATCATGGCGACGCTCGCGGAAAAGGCGATTGCGCGAGCACTGGAGACAAAAAAGCATTGACATGAAAGCAAATCTTGATCGGCAAAAACTCACGGCGGTCTTCTTCATTACCTGCATGGTGGCCGTCGCTGCAATGTGCCAGCAGGCAGCGCCTGCGCCGACGATTCCGACCACCGGCTTCAAAGGACTCGATGATTACCGGGCGCGACGAATCGCCGTTTTCACCGACGACTTCGGGCAACTGGCGCGCTATCGCGACGCCAATGCCGCACTCAAGCCACCCGCATCTGCCGAGAATCGTGTCGTGTTTTTCGGCGACTCGATCACCGATATCTGGCACCTCGATCAATATTTTCCCGGCAAGCCGTACATCAACCGCGGCATTGGTGGGCAGACCACGCCGCAGATGCTGGTGCGCTTCCGCCAGGATGTGATCGACTTGCATCCGAAGGTCGTTGTCATTCTGGCGGGCACGAATGACATTGCCGGCAATACCGGCCCCATGCGCAACGAAGACATCGAGGCGAACTACGCGTCGTTCGCCGAGTTGGCGCGGATGCATGAGATGCGCGTGGTGTTCGCGTCGGTTCTGCCGGTGCACAACTACACGGACAAAGCGAAGGACTTTTTTGCGCAGCGGCCGCCAGCGCGGGTTCTGGAGCTGAACAACTGGCTTAAGGATTATTGCGCGAAGAACAAGATCGTATATCTCGACTATTTCTCGGCGATGGTCGACGACAAAGGCCTGCTGAAAAAAGATCTGGCAGACGACGGACTGCATCCGAACGACGCCGGGTACAAAATCATGGCGCCGCTGGCCGAGGCGGCCATTGCGAAGGCGATGAAATAAAGCATTCAGCACTCAGCACCGGGCATTCAGCCACTACAATATAAAGTGTGACGCTAGCATTTCAGCCAGAGGGCTGAATGCTGACGGCTGAGTGCTGAATGCCTCTTAACGACAAATTCGGACGCGCAATCACTGACCTGCGGATTTCCATCACCGACCGCTGCAACTACAAGTGTGTCTACTGCCGGACGGGAAACGAAGGTGCGCTGTATGGTGATCTGCCGTTTGCGGATTATCTGCGCATGGCGCGCGTGCTGGTCGGATTAGGGATCACGAAGGTTCGGTTGACCGGCGGTGAGCCGCTATTACGCAAAGGCGTTGTCGAGTTTGTGTGGGAGTTGACGAAGCTACGCCCTCAGGGGCTAAAGCCCAACTCTAATAACGGTTCAAACGGCACGGCTAAAGCCGTGCCCTTCCACGAATCTTCCCGCGACCTTTTGGACAACGAGGACTCGCTTGACATCGCACTCACCACCAACGGGCATCTCCTCGCTGATCTGGCGCAGCCGTTGAAGGATGCCGGCCTTGCCCGCGTCACAGTCTCGATGGATGCGGTCGATCCGGACCGCTTCACGCGCATCACGCGTGTACCGGGCGGATACGATCACGTGCTCGCTGGCATTCGAGCGGCGCGGCGCGCCGGGCTGTGGCCGCTCAAGGTGAACTGCGTGCTCATGCGTGGCTTCAACGAAGATCAGATCATTCCCTTCGGCATGTTTGCCCGCGAAGAAGGCGTCACTGTGCGCTTCATCGAATTCATGCCGCTCGAAGAAGATCGCATGTGGTCGCCCGCGACCGTGGTCACGCTCGATGAAATTCTGGCGCGCATGGCCGAGTACCGGCCGCTGGTCGAGATTCCGCACGCGCGGTCGGAGACAGCGCGGCGCTACCACTTCGATGACGGCCTCGGCGAAATCGGCATCATCGCTCCGGTGTCGCATCCGTTCTGCGGGCACTGCAGCCGCATCCGCATCACCAGCGACGGCAAGATTCGCACCTGTCTGTTTTCCGTATGGGACCACGACCTGCACGCCCAGATGCAGCGTGGCGCCAGCGACGAAGAGATGGCGGAGTTCATTCGCGGCGTCGTTGCCAAAAAAGAAGAGCGCCACCACATCGGCGAGCCGGACTTTGTGCCCGCGTCGCGGACGATGGTGCACATTGGTGGATAAGACCGTGGCCATCTCGGCACCCGTCTGGCAACTGATCGTAGAGATGATTACGTTGTTCGTCGTCTTGCCACTGGCATTTCATTTTCGCCTTATCCCAGTTCCGCCGATTCCGGCGCTGTGGATCCTTGCTTCTTATTGCCTATATCGACTGCTGAGCGACGCTGCGTTTAACCGGAAGCTGTTGTGGAATCCGAATGTTCTGCCTGCCGCGTCCCTGAAAATTCTAGGCGTGTTTGTCGCGTGTGCGTTGCTGGTTGGCGCGGGGGTCTATCTTCTCGCTCCCGGGTTGCTGTTCAATTTTGTGCGCCGCAACCCGATCTTCTGGGCGATCGTGATGGTTCTGTATCCTGTGTTGTCGGTGTATCCGCAGGGAATTGTCTATCGGGCGTTCTTTCTGGAGCGTTATCGGGCACTGTTTCCGAGCACGGCGATTCTCATTGTAATGAGTGCGATCGCGTTCTCTTTCGCACACATCATCTTCCGCAATCCGATTGCGGTGGGCTTCACGCTGATTGGCGGATTGTTGTTTGCCTGGCGCTATGCTACAACCGGCTCGCTGTTGACTTCGTCGTTTGAGCACGCGCTTTACGGCTGCTGGATGTTCACCGTAGGGCTGGGAGAGTATTTCTACAAAGGCGCACGCTAGTGTCGTGGTTTCGAAAATAAAGTTGCAGTCGTGAGTTTTGAAAAGGGCATGCCTTCAGGCGTGCCGTCCAGGACGAATGGAGAAGGCGGCTTTAGCCGCTGAGGGTTGCCCCGCAGGGCCTTAAAGGCCGCCTGTTTATGCTGGCCTGCGGCGCGGCTGGGAAGCCGCGCCCTTTCAAAGCGTGATTGTCACGAATCTGTCGTTTTCGTCTTACACGTTCGCCATGCCGCCATCCACGAAAAGCTCCTGACCGCTGATGTACGAAGAGTCCGATGAGGCCAGGAAAACTACTGCTTTCCCGACTTCGTCCGCTTCGCCAAAGCGTTTCATCGGCACAGTCGACAAAACAGATTTCGAAAAGTCGTCGATCGCTTCCTGCGGGAGACCGGTGCGCCCAAAGATCGGGGTGGTGATCGGGCCTGGGCTGACTACATTGACTCGAATGCCGCGCCCAATCAACTCGTTGGTCAGAGTGCGGGCGAATGAGCGCACTGCCGCTTTTGTCGCGCTATATACACTGGCCGTGTGCGTGCCCTTCACGCCTGCAACCGAGCTGTTCAGAATGATCGAGGCGCCATCGTTCAGTAGGGGCAGGGCCTTTTGGATGGTGAAGTACAGGCCCTTGACGTTGATGTTGAATTGCTCATCAAAAAACTGTTCTGAGCTTTGCTCCACAGGGGCAAATTTCGCGATGCCCGCGTTGGCGAAGAGCACATCGATTTTGCCGAATTTTTCTTTCACTGCCGCATACAGCTTATCGATGTCCGCCAGCTTGGCCACATCCGCGCGCACTGCCAGCGTTCCATCTCCGATTTCCTTGGTTGCCGAGTCCAAAGTCTTCTGATCGCGGCCGGCAATGGCGACCTTTGCGCCCTCGGCGCGGAACAACTTCGCCGTAGCCAGTCCGATGCCGCTGTTACCTCCGGTTATCACCGCCACTTTTCCGTTGAGCTTCCCCATAATTGCTTCCTCCGGCCTCCGGTCAAGCCGGATGGCCACTTCAAATTGGCTTCGATATTTTGATGAATGTCGAAATGATAAGATTCATGGAGTTTGCAAAAAGCAGAATCGACAGGGAATTGCATGAATCAGAATTGTTAGGAAGTATGAATTGTCTATGAATACAGACCAGTTGGCCAAGATCGCGCATGCGCTTTCCGACCCGACCCGTTTGCGCATTTTTGAAGAGATTGCAGCGGAAAAAGAGATGAACTGCAGCGAGATCATCTGCCAGCACGATCTCGCTCCCGGCACAGTCTCGCATCATTTGAAGACGTTGTCAGAGGCGGGTCTAATCGAGTCGCGCCGTGATGGACAGTTCATTTATAACCGCGTGATTCCGGAGACACTCAAGCAGTACGCCGAAAAATTGGGGCATATGGCCACAGCGGGGAAAGGGAGAAAGCGGCGTTAAACTCGGCGGTATACAAGCGTCGCACCGGCTATCTCGTCCTGCTATCGCGACGACTGACAAGGCGAGTGTTGTGATCGATGTTAGAATTCCGGCGTGACGAGCTTCTCAAGAATTGTCGCCGTCTTGTTGAGCATCAGCGCGTCCCTGTCCTGCCAAACGTCCAACAATGTTGAGCATAACGCAGACGAAAACGAAGTTGTTTCTGTTTCCAGTCTTGGGTTTCGCTACACTCCGCCAGCCGGGCTAACGGACAAAACCACCCCAGAGTGCAAGGAACTTCGCGGACATGCAGTTTCCTATGCAACCAAGGCTGCTCAGTTACTGCTTGATATGCCGTCGAACGATCCAGATACTTCACCTGCATGGCATCAGGTTTGGCTTTTTATCTTTCCTCGCGCAGCGCTATTGAATCTCTCCGATGCAGTCGCCGAAAGGAAAATTAATACTGCTCTAGCGGGTCCTCACGCCAGTCCGGCGGGCGAGCCTATGACGATCAAAATCGGCGGACATAGTTTCTTGCTCTCAGAGTTCGAGCAGAGAGAACCTCCCCTGATTAAGCAGGCAAAGATTTATACGACCATCTGCAAAACTCAGCTTGTCTCCTTCGTTTTCGTCGCAAACTCTGCGGAGGCGATGAAGAGCCTTGAGGCAAGCCTAAAGAGCCTAGCGTTCTCTAGCAACTGACTCAACACAGTGAAAAGACATGCAAGAATCATTCTGCTGTTTGGCGCGATCCGATTCGTCTTGATTGGGGTTCTCCCGGCACAGACAACGACTTACCTCGGTTTCGACCGCAATGAATATCCCGGCGACGCGAACCTGACGGCCTTGCGTCAGACTTTTGCTTACGCCGGATATTGGCTCAACAATCCTCCCGGAGAGTCTTCGAACACATGGGCCGGACATCGCACGGCGGTCGAGTCTGCGGGATTCGGATTTCTCGTGCTGTTCAACGGGCGGCTGTACGCGCAACTGAAAACTGTTGCCAATGCCACACGCCTTGGCCAATCTGATGCGCAAGCTGCCGCGGCTGCCGCGCAGCGCGAAGGATTTCCCGGGAAGACCATTATCTTTCTCGATCAGGAGCAGGGCGGGCGCATGTTGCCGGAGCAGAAGGCGTACATCTATGCCTGGGTCGACGGCGTGACTGCGGCGGGATTTCGCGCGGGTGTCTACTGCTCGGGCCAACCTGCGGTGGATGATGACAATGTTGTGACTGCGAAAGATATTCGCGAGCACGCCGACAATGCCGACGCTGGCGAGCAAAACCTCGTGGGCAGGAGTGCCCGCGCCACACAACAAAATCAGGCCACACGCGACATCACTTATTGGGTCATCAATGATGCCTGCCCGCCTGCGCCGGGGTGCGCGTTCCCGCAACGTCCGCCGAGCCCGAAGCAAAGCGGCATTGATTTCGCAGAGGTCTGGCAGTTTGCGCAATCGCCGCAGCGAAAGGATGTGGCCGGACGCTGTAGCAATTACAGCCGCGATGGCGAATGCTATCCGCCGGGCTTAGAGGCGCAGAGACTTCACGTAGACGTGAATTCGGCGACCTCGGCTGATCCCTCGCGCGGACGCACGCGCTAGATCAGATTCTGGAGCCCCGGACGCCCTCGTCCGGGGGAACTGCCTGCGGCGGATGAGGGCGTCCGCTTCTCCACATCCACATTTTGAATTGATACGAGACGCAGACAGCCTGCCCTGAGCTTGTCCAAGGGAGTGCCCGCGCCACATTACCCGCACTACATCAGAGTGCCCGCAGTACACTTGTGCAGTAAAATAGAAGCATGTCTGACCGCACATTTACTCTGGACGAAGCGCAGTCTTTACTTCCGGTGCTGGAGTCGCTGCTGCGCACGGCCATCGCATCCAAGAAAGTGATGGAAGAAGTCGAAGCCGAACAGCAGGC